>Ga0310694_10005744_pt1 | contig 11831 bp, 10 predicted proteins | sample 174DNAGHGhighgp2_FD_203884 | JGI IMG/M metagenome (GOLD analysis project Ga0310694, IMG submission 203884) | Sheep rumen microbial communities from Palmerston North, Manawatu-Wanganui, New Zealand - 1742 DNA GHGhigh gp2 (v2) (version 2) | ecosystem: Host-associated > Mammals > Digestive system...
CTAATAATACATATTTATTCAAGGATGAAGCTAAGAAATTCTTAGATGCAGTATGTGATAATAAATCTACATTCTATGGTGAAGGTGATTCTGTTGATATTGCAAATCCTAACATGACTGATGCTAGTATTAAGACATTAAAGATTTCTAGCCTAGATGATATGATTACATCTGATATATTACACGCAACTATTATTAATAAGATATCTAATGGTTCATTTGGACTTGAGATTCCTACAACTTATAAGAATGAAGTTTCAAGCACAGTATTTATTACTAACTTCTATTCAACTAACTGGGTTAATAATCATGAAATGCATAATTTAATTGCAGCATTAAAATTATTATTTGGTGCTAATTCTACATTAGATGTTGATCCATCAACTGCTAAGGCTAAATTATTTGACGATACATTTGACTTAGATACATGTTATGAATCAATTATTGCAAATTATACAATTTCTAATCAAATTGATGATGCATTACCTGATTTAAGAACTAAGGTAGTTGCATACTCACAAGAAACATTAAAGACTACTTATGCTCTAGCATCTGGATTTGATGAAAATGCATATAAGGTAGAAGAAGTTGAAAAAATGATTGCTGCAGTTAAGGCATTAGGCATTTCTGATTTAAGTAATATGGATGCTGTTAGGTATAACGAAATTATAATTAAGGTTACTGAAGATAAATATGATATCATTTATCAATCTGCAATAGTAACGGATGTAATCTATAAAGAATTAACTACAATAATTTCTGAAAATACTACTATTAAAGATCATGCAAAATCAAAAACTGAGTTATTTGGCATTGATGGAATCAACTTCTACAAAGAAGCTGAATTAGTAGCAATGAGTAAATTGTTAGATGATAGTGGTGCTACAGATGCTAAGACATTTGATACAAATAATTTAACAATTTCAGGCGATATGGCAGCTACAATCAATAAATCTTATATTTTAAGAAATACAGTCTCTACAATTATTGTAGGAACTGATATAGTAATTGATAAAGCAAGCTATGATGCAAGTGATGCATTGATTACAACAACTGCATTATATGATTTATTTAATTCTATTGAAGTTGGAATTGGAAATGTTAATGTTGGTTCTCTAAATGCTGATAGTATTAAGCCAGCTGAAATTAAGAGCCATGATATTCTTAATTCAACAATTATTAGAGCAACTATTTCTGATAATATTACAACAGATAGTGGCAAGCTATATGTTTCTAGAGAATTAGCATATTTGTCTAACAACTATGATGAAACTAGCGAAATATTAATTATTAATAAGAGTGAACTATCTGCATTAATCGATGCAATAGCAAATCAAGATAATTTCGATGTTGAATTAACATTAGATATGATTCTAAATACAATTGATATTGAAAAGCTTGAAACAATCTTAGAATCTAGCATATTAAGAATATTAATTACTGATTTAATTAGTGCAGCATACGATTCTGGTATGCCACCTGTATTAACACCTACATATACAATTAATGAATCTAAATCTAAGTATTATGGTGAAGTAATTACATTAGTTTCAAACGGATATACATATAAGTTCCCAGCTACAACTAATATTGACACATATGTTGTCAATAATACTGGAAACACTGTTGAATTATCAAATAATGCAGATAATTCAGCTATAAATATTGTTGGATATATTCTTAATGCAAGAAGTAGTATGTAATATTTTAAGGATTTAAAGGCGATGAAAATCGCCTTTTTTCCATATCAATAAGTATAGAAAAGTGGAAAAATTCACTATGAAAACGAATGAAAACATTTACAGAAAATAATGTAAACGCTATTATATTTTACATTTATATTTTTCGTTGTATATTAATAGTGCGTTAAGAAAGCGACGCGAAATTTTTATATAAGCTTTCAAAATTTTCATTTCTTTTTCTTGTTCCTTTCAAAAGGAACTTTTCTTTTATCTAGAGGGCCTGGATAAAAGAAGAGACCTGATTTATCAGGTCTTATTTTTTTGACAATAAAAAAATCTCTGAAATCAATCAGAGATTAAATAAACAAGTATGGGGCGCATAACAGGGATCGAACCTGCGCATAACGGAGCCACAATCCGCCGTGTTAACCACTTCACCACATGCGCCATATGCACAAATATAACGTGCAATTAGTATTATACACATTTTTTTTAATTTGTAAAGTGAAAAGGTTGAAATTTTCAATAAAAATGATACAATTATTTTGTTAGCGTTTTTTAGAAAGGTATATATTATAATGGGAAATAAAGTAGGAAAACTAATTGTAAGAGTTATTTATATTGCTTTTGCAGTAATTATTGTTGTACTTTCATCAATTATATTCTTTAATACTGCAAAGGGTGATCATATCCTTAGTATTACAAATCAGGCTTTAACTGCTAAGAATTATGATGAAATTCAAAAATTATTTGGTGGAATCTATGCTAGTGAATCATCTGTTAAATTAGAAAATGAAAAGGGAAATATTTTAGTTACTGCAAGTGGTGCAGAAAAGGATGTATTATATTATCCTGAAGAAAATGGAAAAGCTAGTTTATATCATAAATTTTTAAGAACATATGATTTTTATATTTTTAATGCATCATTTGGTACTTCATCAGTATCTGTTAATGGTGTAAAAACTAATAATGTTGGTGTTAAATTTATAACTGATAAGATTGATGAAACAACTGGTGAGGCAGTTACTTATGTATTCCCATTCATTGTAACAAATACAGTTAATGGAGAAGTATATAAGGAAAAATATGATTCATTAGAGAATTATTTCTTAAATTACGGTAGAGATTTTGTATCTGATAAAACTAGATATGGATTCTTTAATTTTGCTATATATGAAGATACATTAAATTATATTGAACAAAAAACTTCAGGTAATATCGTTGGATTTAATATCGTAGATAACGAAGGAAATAATGTTTATGCAAATAATTTCGATTTCGATTTTTCATTTACTGAAACATTCTATAATGAAGATGAAGCAGGAGTAGTATTTAATGCATATAATGAATACCTTCCATATTATGATACATGGAAATTTTCTTCTTCATATAATTTAGATAATAAGATTGAAAATTTAAAAGATGAAACTTATAATACAAAAACTGAAGCATTTAATTCAACTATAGAAGCATTCAATAAGGATTTAGCTGCAGGACAACATAAATCTGTTTTAATTTCTTATAAGGAAAATGAAATAATGACTGGTGATGTTATTGCTAAGGCAGTATGGAGAACAATTGGTATTGAAGCATTAATTCTTTTAGTAGTAGTTGTAATTTATATCTTATTATTCCATTTCCAACAATTAAGAGACTTTATCTTTAGAAATGAAAAGAGAACTCCTATTAGACCTAAATTTGTTAATAAGGAGCCTGAACAAGAGGCTAAGCCTGGATTTAAATATAATCAAGCAAATAATAAAAAGGCTGATTCAATCAATGTAAAGCCAACTGAAATCAAAGAAGAAGCTAAAGTTGAAGAAACTAAATCAGAAGCTAATACTGATGAAACTAAAGAAGAAGTTAATACTGAAGCAGCTGAAGAGACTAAAACTGAAGAATAATTAATAAATACCCACAACTAGTGGGTATTTTTAAGAAATTATTATATAATAATGAAGGTGTTTAAAATGAAAAATAAATTAAAAATTAAAGATTTAGTTATGATGTCTTTATGTCTTGCTATAATAATAGTTTGTTCAAAAATATCTATACCTATTGGACCAATTCCAATTACCCTTCAAACATTTTCTGTATTTATAGTAGCTTTGATTCTAGGATCAAAAAAATCAGCAATTGTTTTTAGTACATATATAATATTAGGATTGATTGGTCTACCTGTATTTTCAACAGGTGGAGGCTTTAGCTATATTTATATGCCTTCATTTGGCTTTATAATAGGCTTTCTAGCTGGAGGTATAATAACAGGCTTAGGATCTAAATCTAATAAATTCTATGTTAAATATATAACTAGTATGATTGGATTGTTAATAATAAATATTTTTGGTGTATTATACATGTTTATTATCTTTAATTTTTATAAAGGAGCTAATAAGGATTTATTATATATCCTAGAAATAGGAGTAGCACCATTTATTATTAAAGATATATTTGTAGTAATATTATCATGTATTATATATTCTAGATTAAAGCCAGTATTACATAAAGAAGAAAAAGAAGTAATATTAGATAAGGTTTATAATATAGAAAAAGGTGCTGAATAATCAATCAGCACCTTATTTGTTAGTTTTACTTTAATTCGATATAAGCAAAATCATCACTTAAATCATATTCAAAATCTTTTTGAAGCTTATCACAAACATGGATTAGCTTACCATCTTCAGTATATCCATTCCATGTAGCAATAACAATTTTCTTTAATGATAATTCTTTTAAAAAGTCTAATAAATCAATTTTAGAATCTTTATTATATAAAATAGCTTTTTTATCAATTAATACCTGTTCAGGCTTATAAGTATCTAAAAAACCATTTAGGAAATCATAAACATAATCAGCATCCCTACCATCTGGTAATTGTTTTCCTAAAATAAAATCTAAATCTAAAATTGGAATTCCAACTTGTTTAGAATAGTTCTGCAAATATTTACTCTTTCCTGAACCAGGTCTACCTATAATTAAAAGTAGACGATACTTTTTCTTTTTTAATGCGTTTAACAATTGCATGTGTAAAACCTCCTATATTATTTTGAATTGTTATCCCTGTATCTCTATTATAGCCCTATTGACCTATAAAAGTAAATATGAAAAACTTTTCATTTTTGAGATATTAAAATTATCTATATTTTTTCCTCTTTTATTTTAATTTGTGATATAATTGAAAACAGAAAGTGAGTGATTATTTATGTTATTTGATGAAATTCAAAAGGCTAATATGGATGCCTTAAGAAATCATGATAAGGTAGCTAGAAGTATTTTATCTATCGTTTACGGAAAATTCAAAAATGAAAGTATTAACAAGGGCCTTGGCGCTAAGAGCTTACCTGATGGTGATTGCTTAAATATTATTAAAAAGACAATCAAGGAGCTTGATGAAGAAAGAGAAGGATACATCAAGGTAGGAAGACAGGAATCAGCAGATGAAATTGCTAAACAAAAGGAAATTATTGAAAAGTATTTACCTCAAATGATGTCTGAAGCTGAAATTAGAGCTGAAATTGAAAAATTAGAGGATAAAAAGATTCCTAATGTTATGAAGCATTTTAAAACAAATTTCAATGGTTTATGTGATATGGGACTTGTTTCTAAAATAGCTAAGGAATACAACTAATATATGCAATATTGTTATGATTGTGGAACAAAGCTTATTGATAAATATTTAGAGCATGAAGGAATGATTCCTTTTTGTACTAAATGTAATAAATATGTTTTCCCTATTTTTTCTTCAGCAGTATCAATGATTATTACTGATAAAAATCAAGAAAATATATTATTAATTAGACAATATGGAAAAGAGTTTTGGCGCTTTGTTGCAGGATATATTAATAAGGGTGAAAACGCAGAATCTGCAGTATATAGAGAAACATTTGAAGAGGTAGGATTAAAGCCTATTTCTATTAGACCTCTTAAAACTGAATATTTCGCTAAAAGCAATACATTAATGTATAATTATTTAGCGATTTGTGAAGATATTAAGGTTACGCCTAATTATGAGGTTGATGAATATAAATGGTTTCCTATTGAAAATGCCGAAGAGGCACTTAAGGATGCTAAGCTGGCGTTAGAATTTTTTAAATATTATAATGAATTTATTAGAAAGTAACTATTCTTCGGAATAGTTTTTTCTTTTATAAAGAGTTTATTTGTGATAGAATAGTTATGGTGAGCAAACTATGAGTTTATATTCAAAACAAGATCCACGTGTATATAAGTTAGATACTTTAAAGCAATTTTCAGAGGATGAAAAGAAATTAGTAATCGAATATTTAAAAATTGAAAAATATTATAGATATGCATTAAAGGAAATGAATGCTAAAATAGAGAATTTAGATGATTATTGTGAAAATACGTTTGCACATAATCCTATTCATCATATCGAATCAAGAATTAAGAGTCCTGAAAATGTTATTGAAAAGATACATAGAAGAGGATTTCCTGTTACTATTGATACTTTAAAAAATTTAATATACGACGTGTCAGGAATGAGAGTAATTTGTCATTATATTAATGATATATATCAAATTATTGCCTTGTTATCAAAACAAAAGGATATTAAAGTAAGGCTTACAAAGGATTATATAGTATCACCAAAGCCAAGTGGATATAGAAGTGTTCATATTGTTTTTGATATTTCTATTTATTTTGGACAGGAAATAACAATTCCAGTAGAAATTCAATTTAGAACTATAGCAATGGATATGTGGGCATCTTTAGAGCATGAATTAAGATATAAATCTAATAATGAATTTACTGAATCTGATAAAATAGCTTTAAAGCAATATTCTGATGATTTATATCAGGTTGATTTAAATATGCAAAAATTATATATACAAAAGACAACAGGAGATAGAGACGATGATTAATTATGATGAATTAGTAGAAAAATATAAAAAGCTTGGTATTACAGATTTACCAACTAGAGAAATGATAAAAACTGATGAACAAATTGCAGGTATTAGAGAAGCAGGAAGAATTAATACTTTGGTATTAGACGAGGTAGCTAAGCATATTAGAGCTGGTATGACTACTGATGATATTAATGATATTGTTCATAAAAAAACATTAGAGCTTGGAGGAATTCCTGCCCCACTTAATTATGAAGGCTTTCCAAAGAGCGTATGTACATCAGTAAATGATGCAGTATGCCATGGAATTCCTGATAAAAAGCAGGTACTAAGAAATGGTGATATTATTAATGTTGATTGTACAACAATAGTTAATGGCTATTATGGAGATGCCTCTAGAATGTTTTTGATTGGAGCTTGTAGCGACGTAGCTAAGGATATTTGTAAAGTAACTAAGGAAGCTCTAGATTTATGCTTAAAGGAAATTAAACCATATTCTAGATTAAGAGACATTGGATATATCATTGAAAAATATTGTAAGCAGCATGGCTATTCAGTCGTACATGAAATTGGAGGTCATGGAGTTGGAGTTGATTTCCACGAGGATCCATTCGTATACCATTTTGGTAAAAAGGGAACTGGTATGGTATTGTTCCCAGGCATGGTATTTACAATAGAACCAATGGTTAATGAAGGCTCAAGACATGTATTTTTAGATGCCTCAAATGATTGGACTATTTATACAGATGATGGCGGCCTTTCAGCACAATGGGAATATACATTAGTTATGACTGAAGAAGGATTAGAAATATTATCATATTAATATTTATTATTTAAATGGAAGTGGTCTGGAAAAAGATTATTTCCATTTTTTATATTTTTATGATAAAATAGTAATACACTACAAACTTTTTAAAAATTGAATGGATGGTGATATTATGGGATTACACGAATTATTAATAAGTAAAATTCAATTAGATGAATATGTTGATTGCTTAACTGATGAATATGATTTTTCTATTAGATATAATTATATTTGTGATGCAATTGACGAAATTAATGACACTGGAGCATTAGGTAATAGAATTGAAGTAAGATATAATCCGGGAGAAAAATCTAATTCAGCTCTATTTGATTTTTTAGATAGGCTTGAAGCAGCTAAAAGAATATATGACCTATTAAAGCAATATGGATTAGATGATTCTAATGAATTGGCAAAGGAATTATATAATTATGCTAATATATTAATTTATAATAAAAAATATAAATATGTATATGAAATATTAGATGCAGCATCTAATTTAAAGCATATTGATAGCCAAATATTATTAGGACGTATGCTTGCATATGGATTATACGATACAAAAAAATCAATTGCTGGAGCCCTTGATTGTTTTACAAAGGCTGCTGATAATGATAGTGCTGAAGCATGCTTCGAAATAGTGAAATTATATGATTTTGATAATGATTATGTTGACTCAAATATAGCGAAGGATTATTGTGAAAGAGCTGTATCATTAGGTAGTGAAAATGCAGCAAGAAGATTAGAGTCATCCTTTGAATATATTTCTAAAAGAAAAAGAATTGAAGAAAGAATCACAAATGGTGATCCTAAGGCAGTTTTAGATCTCGTAGAATATTTATATAATAAAGAAGATTCAAGCTTTTCAACATATCTTGAAAATGCAGTAGATGATAAAAATGTATATTGTATGTTCTTCAAAGCTAAATTATTGTATCAGCAAAAACAAAAGGATGATGCAAATGAGCTTTTAGAAGAATGTATTAACGCAGAATTCTATCCTGCTTATAAATTTTATGCGGATATTAATACTGATACTGATTTCTTTAATTTTGAAGCTAATAAGGGCCAAGATCCTGCAATGAGCCATATTAAACAATATGATTTATATAGAGATGCATATTTGCATGGAATAGATGAATGTAAAATTTATATTGCTAAAGCATATTATTATGGTTATCCAATTTATGTAGATAAGCCTAAGGCATTTGTTTTATTTAAAGAACTAGCTGATAATAAAAATTATGAGGCTATGTATTATTTAGCTAAAATGTATGAAAACGCAGATACAGTAGAAATGAATATTTCACTAGCCATAAGCCTACTTACAGAATCAGCAAATCATGGTAATATTGATTCTATGAATGAACTTATTCAAATTTATTCAATCGATGAGGATTATATTAATCCTAATTTGGTAAATAAGTATAAAGAATTAAAGGAAATTTAACTTAAAAAATCATATTTATAGGTTTTATAATAAAAACATTAAAAATTAAAAAAATAATTGTTGATTTAATAATATTGTTTTGATATAATAATCGAGTAAACTAATCTTTAGGTCTGGAGGGATAAAAGATGCGTGATTTAGTTAAGTTAGTTTGTTCTGAATGTAAGAACGAAAATTATTATACAGATAAGAACAAGAAGACAACTCCTGAAAGAATGGAGATTAAAAAGTATTGTTCAACTTGTCGTAAGCATACTATCCACAAAGAAAAGAAGTAGTATCTATAATAATAACATTTAAAGCCCTATGTTTAGGGCTTTTTTGTTATACAACAAGTAATTTATTATTTAATACTTCATTTATAGATTCAATATACAAATCCTTTTCATCTATATTTTTATAATAGGATTAATCTTATTACCTGAATCTTTAGATGAACCACCACATAAATATAGTATCCAATCAGGATTAGGATAATCTATTATTATAAATCTAGAATGGAATTTCTTATTCTCTCTAAATTCTATTATGTGATTAGTATCTTTAACATAATCATTAATAAAATTATTATTAATACTATTCTTACCTTTATTATCTGTAATAATAGTTATTTTAATATTAGGATCACATATTTTTAATAATTGTAATGTTTTAACATCTATATAATCATCAATTATAATAATTGAATTCTTAGCTAATTTATAAATAGATTGATAAGCAATATCAGCTTCAACTCTTTTTCCGTCTAATATTAGATAATGCTTATAAGTATTAGGATCAATAAAATTGGCTTTAAGCTCTCTAACATCTTCAGTTAAAGTTTCAACTTGAGATTTTAAATCTATTAATTGTTTTAATTCATTTATTTCATTTTGAAGTTTAATTAAAATATCAGAATGATCTAAGCATCTTTTAGTATTAATGGCATATCCATTAATTAAATATTGTTTTAATTTATCATTAGCCCAGCGTCTAAATTCAATACCTCTTTTAGTATTAACTCTATATCCAATCGAAGTAACTACTTCAAGATTATAATATACCATATTGTAAGTTTTACCATTTGAGGCAACTGTTAAGTTTTTCTTAATAGTTGAATCTTTATCTAGCTCTTTTGACTCATAAATATTAGCTATATGCATATTTATATTTGGAATAGTTGTTTCATATAATTTAGCTAAATCATTTTGAGTTAGCCATACTGTAATTTCATCAGGAGATACATTTACATCTAATAAAATATCTCCACTTTCAAATCTAACTAAATTACCATTTTTGGCTTCACTAAGCGATTTTTCTAGTATTTGAGTATTGTTATTAATATTATCAAATGCTTCAATTATAGATGAAGTAATAGATGCCACATTAGGCCCTCGTAGGATAGTAGATAATACTTTAATGCCATCAAGTGTGAAGGCATAGGGGAGTGAAGTTCTACCTCCTTTCACACCTGCAGTTTGCATTATCGCGGTGAAATTTTTGCACCTCGATAGTGAATCTATTTCGTCTTTTAACAACTGAAATCTACAAAAATCATTGAAAAGATTTATATGATTTTTAATTTGTCTATTAAAATTTTTTGTTTCGTAATCATATAATTTAGCTAAATCAGAATCCAGCATTATTTGTTGTCCTCTAACCTCATAAATCTCTGATTTAATTTCTTCAATTTTTAATTCATCATTCATTTTATATTCCTCCAAAAATATCCCTCTATATAAACATAGACATAAAATCACAAAATTTTGGAAAAAAGTTTTAAAAAATATAATTTTTTTTATTATTAATGATTAAAAGAGGATTTTATCATTTTGTCAGTTGTTAAGTTTTTCTTAATAACTGATTTGTAATTTAATTTTTTGGAGCTTCTCACAGCATTGGTATTATCATTGATTTTAACTGTTAAGTTTTTCTTAATAGTTGAATTAATGTTTGGGGTTTTAGATTATTATTTCGTTAGCTTCAGTAGTCAAAGAAAATTTGACAACTGAATTATTTAACATTTTATTGGTTGTTTAAATGGAAGAAGTAGTACTGATGTGTTGCAGCAGGGATGTAACTAGTATTGTTTGCTGGTATGCAAGTTGGTGAAATAATTTGGATAGGCTTTAATTTGCCATTTTGGAGGTTTTGGTGTTGGAATTGCTAAAGATTAGAATGCTTGGGGAAAAGAAAAAAGACGTTAATTTTGCCCTTTATTGTTCATATTATAAGTTTATTATTATTTAATGCTTTATTAATTAAAAAAATATAAATATCTTTTTCTGGAACTTCCATAATAGTATTAATGTTTTTACCTGAATCTTTACTAGAAGTACCACAATGAAATAATCGATAATTAGTATTTAAATCTATTACAATATATCTATCATGAAATTGTTTATTGTTTACTATAAAATCTATATTAAATCCTGTGTCATTTATAAAATCATTAATAAAATTATTGTTAATACTATTCTTACCTTTATTATCAGTAATAATAGTTATTTTAATATTAGGATTACATATTTTTAATAATTGTAATGTTTTAACATCTATATAATCATCAATTATAATAATTGAATTCTTAGCTAATTTATAAATAGATTGATAAGCAATATCAGCTTCAATCTTTTCTCCGTCTTTTATTAGAAAGTGCTTATATGTACTAGGATTAATAAAATTAGATTTAATTTCTTTAATATCTTCAATTAAAGTATTTAATGTACTATCATTGGATTCCTTTGATTTAATTAATTCTATAACTTTATTAGTTAATATAGCTATCTCATTTTGAAGCTTTACAAGAATATCAGAATGTTCTAAGCATCTTTTGGTATTAATGGCATATCCATTAATTAAATATTGTCTTAATTTTTCATTAGCCCAGCGTCTAAATTCAATACCTCTTTTAGTATTAACTCTATAACCAATTGAGGTAACAACCTCAAGATTATAATAAGTAGTATTATACATTTTTCCATCTTGGGCAGTTGTTAAGATTTTCTTAATAACTGAATTTTTATTTAATTCTTTTGAATCAAAGATATTAGCTA
>Ga0310694_10005745_pt1 | contig 11829 bp, 10 predicted proteins | sample 174DNAGHGhighgp2_FD_203884 | JGI IMG/M metagenome (GOLD analysis project Ga0310694, IMG submission 203884) | Sheep rumen microbial communities from Palmerston North, Manawatu-Wanganui, New Zealand - 1742 DNA GHGhigh gp2 (v2) (version 2) | ecosystem: Host-associated > Mammals > Digestive system...
CATTGAGGATATCCGTACTTACGTTCAACGCCAACATGGCGGTGAGCACCAAGTACATCATACCAATCATCTTTTGTCTCGGGGTTTCCGGACAGTTTTTTGCTCCACCCATTGCTGAAGTGTTTTAGTATTGTCTAATTAACTGATTTACTATTTATTATGCATTATGCCAGTGCGTTCAGCATGCTACCGTAGATGCCGTTCAGGTCAGCTACTTGCTTCTGCAGTTGCTTTGCACCGTTAGCGAATGCTACTTGAGCCTCAGCGGCCTCTTTAGCTGCAGCTGCTGCATCCTTCTGTGCCTCCGTCTGGGCTTTTACAGATTGCAATTGCAACTCATAAACGCTATTCAATGAAGCGATGCTCTTACCAACCTGCTCAACACCTGCCTTATAAGCCTTAGTCTCCTCTGCCACACTCTTCATGTCTGCACCAATCTGAGCATATGCACCGGACAAACCACTCGCAGCCTGCGACAAGTTATCTGTAGCAATACCTACATTAGCCAACTTAGCGGCATATTCCGTTGTAGCAGCTTCAGCAGCAACCAGTTTCTCATTCAGTTTAACACCACTCTGAGCTACTTTGCCCAACTCTGCAAACTGCGTAGCGGTCTTAGCCAACTCACCAATACCTTCTTTCAACGCCTTGAAATCTTCATCCTTCAAGCCCGGAGCCTTAGCGGACGGCTCTGCTGCACCTGCAGCAGCAACACCGCTGGCAGCAGCAACACCGCTGACTGCAGCAACCGGAGCACCGGCTACACCTGCGCCTAACAAAGTAGGACGCGGTTGTTTGGACTTCTCCTCCAACAATTCCGGTTTTGTACCATACTCCAACAACTGCGGGAACACATTCTCCCAGTGGAACTCCGGATGCGGATGCTCCAATGTACCGATCAAGAACAAGAATGCCTCGGTAAACATACCGATCATAAGCACCTGACTTGCACCCGGCCAGTGCAAAATCTTAAACAACGCACCGATAATAACGACCGATGCACCTGCCGAATAAATAATGTTTACGACGTTCTTTCCATCGTAAGACTCATACCAATGAAAGAATCTTGCACCAAAACCTTGGTTTGCTTTTTCTGTAGCCATAATTGTATTGCTTAATTTTATGATTTATATTCTATAATGATTATTCTCCTATGTACGCGCGGACGCAACGGAAGCCGATGTACGGACGGCTCTCATACTGATACTCATAAGTACGTACACCGCACTGCATGAAGTAACTGATGTCCTTCCAGCTACCACCCTTGACAACCTTACGCTTCAAGATGTCCGGATCGGCCTTACGTGCCATGTAGCAATAGTCCGGATTCAGGTCATGAATATGCGTATTAGCTGCCGGTTGATATGCCGAGTTCGTCCACTCCGATACGTTACCTGCCATATCGAACAGACCGAAATCATTCGGACGGAACTGAGCCACCTTCATCGTGGTCGTACCCGTATCATCGTTGTAAGCGCCACGGTACGGCTTGAAGTTAGCAAAGAAACAACCCTTGCCGTCACGAGCGTAGTTACTACCCCACGGATACATCGCCATCTTACGACCACCACGAGCCGCATACTCCCATTGCGCCTCCGTCGGCAAACGATATTCGTTCACCTCCATCGACGAATGCATATTGAACAGTTTCGTACGCCAATTACAGAACGCATGCGCCTGCTCCCACGTAACACCAACCACCGGATATTCAGCATATCCCGGGTGCTTGAAGTACATGTGCAACAACGGATCGTTGTACGAGAACTGGAAGTCACGTGCCCATACCAACGTATCCGGATAGACACTGATGATCTTCTCGGTCAACAGGTCTTTCGGCTCGCGCAGCGGACGAATGATGGTAGAGTCACAAATCTCGTTACGTGCATTTACCCAGAACGTATCTACACGTGCCGTTGCTCCCGGAGGATAGGTACTCGTAGCCACGTCAAATTTATTACGTTGCGGCAGTGCCTCATCCATATTTACCCATGTATAGCGGTAGTGCAAATTGTTCGTATTCAAACCGCCATCCGAGTAGAACATCGGCGACAAGGCATCAACGACATCCTCTTCTTTGCTCTTCCAAGGAATCTTCCTATTCCAATTGATACGGAAATTCTCCTCGTCAAAGTCTTCATCCTTCGGCTGGATAGCATAATCGGTCAGACCCGCCGCAACCAAGTTGGTCAGCGCAATCGAGTCACGTACCCAGTTTACGAATTGATGGTACTCGTTATTGGTAATCTCCGTCTCGTCCATCCAGAACGCATCCACGGTAACCATAATCACGTTGTCCGGCTGCTCAAAGACAGCGGATTGCGTGTTTGCACCCATCATAAAACTACCTTTTTTGATAAACAGCATCCCATAAGGATTCGCCTCCTTAAAAGTGGTCGACTTAGATGCTCCTACGAGCTCTCCCGCGGGTTTGTTGCAACTAGCCACTACAAACGCTAACGCGATCAATGGCAACATCTTACTCATTTTCATACTTACAAGTATCTAATTGATTTATATTTATTCGTTCTTTTCGGCTTCAGGATGTCAAATCCGTACGCCAGATATATCTCGTGGCTTCCATAACTCTCCAAGAGCAACTTGTTGGTCGGCAGTTCACAACTGTAACCCAACTGCAGTCCGGAGATGATATCTACGCCTAACAATATATTCACGCTTCCTAATATACGATATCCGAGTCCCCATCGGTACCGGTCTTTGTAATCGCACATCAATGTCAAGTTTACGTCCCAACTCTTAAAATCACTCATCACCATCGCACTCGGCGTCAACACCCATTCTCGGTAGTTTTTCAATCGGAAATGATAACCGCCCGTCACATACATCGTCCCCACCAAAGTCACGATCTGCTCTTTTCCGCTTGTACCATCACTCCAATCAACCCCCGGCCGCGTCAAGTGACTGTAACTTGCTCCAACCCACCAGACCGGTGTGCAGTAGTACAATCCCAAGCCCATATCAAACTTCATTCCCGACTTACTACCCGTCGGAATCGCATCGTCATTCGACTCGTGATACTCATCTCCCATTTGACTCAAATTCACCGAATCGCCTTTGAAACCCACATTCACAAAACCCAAATCAACCCCCACACACAAATACCCTTTTCCTAATTTCTGGCGATACGCATACTGAGCATACAACGATTGCGTCGTAAACAATCCATATCTATCATTCAAAAATCGTATTCCCGCACCATGACTCGTCTTGCCTATCACAAACGGAGAACTGAAACTGAACCATGTGCTCATCGGTGCGTTCTTAATGTCCACATACTGCATGCGGTGCATTCCCGCCACCTTCATCAAACCTCCTTCTCCTACAGCCGCCGGATTATAGGCTGTCGGCAAGTACATATATTGCCCCATTTGCGGGTCAAACTGCGCACTCGCAGTTACAATGGTCAACAGACCGAACAGGACAACAATAACTCTTTTCACAAATCTATCAATACTCTTCCTCGTTATAAAGGAAATCATCATCGTTGGTTGGGAAATCAGGCCAGATATCCAATATGCTTTCGTACTGTTCCTCATCATCTCCCTCCAATTCCTGTAAGTTCTCGATCACCTCCGAGGGAAGTCCCTCACGATTCGCGTAATCCAATAACTCATCTTTAGTCGCCGGCCATGGCGCGTCATCTAATCTTGAAGCCAATTCTAATGTCCAATACATACGTGTAATTATACGTGTAAAATCAAAAAAGCGTGCAAAAGTAGTGAAAATCTTCGATTTGTGCAAATAATTGTGCCATTATTTTACAATTTTCGTCATTTTTTAGCACTTTGTTGACATTTTCGTCAAAATTTACACACTTTTGTTATTTTTTCCACATAATTTCTCCTTCATTTGACTTATATGCCACGTAACGAGCCAGTACAAACAAATAATCACTCAGTCGATTGACGAATTGTAAGGCCACAGCACTTGCCTTGGCTTCGATCATTCGGCGTTCCGCACGACGGCAAATAGTACGGCACACATGGCTCCGAGTCACTCCTTCGCTGCCGGCCGGCAACAGAAAGGCTCGTTGCTTCGGGACAACTGCCTGCATCGCATCAATCCAGGCTTCCAACTGCTTCACATCGGCTTCTACGATCCACACACCCGGGGCTTCACTCAACTCCGCTCCCAAGTTAAAGAGTTTGTTCTGAATCCACTCCAATTCCGGCTGTGCTTCGCTAACGGCAACGCGCAACATGCCGATCCAACTGTTCAGTTCATCCACCGTACCATACGCCTCAATACGCGCGTCCGTTTTCGATACACGCTGACCACTTGCCAATGCGGTCTCGCCTTTGTCGCCTGTCTTCGTATATATCATAATCGTATTATATAATGTCGTTTCAGATAATGCGGATCCACGAACAGCAATCCTACGTGGTACAGATCCATACTGGTCGTTACACGCGCATCGTTTTTCAGTTCCTCCCAGGCGCGCTCCATCTGTTCCGAATAATGGATATCATCCAAGATCAAAACACCTTTCTCCGGTAACTTCGGTAACAGGTAGTCCACGTAGCGCATCGTGGCATCATAGGTATGATTCGCGTCCACATACGCCACGTCTATACTCTTGCGCGCGCGCTTAAATAAGGTGTCGTCTATATTCCCTTCAATCCATTCAATATTCTCCATTCGCAACGCGCGCCAAACGCCCTGCGCCACGCGCAACACCTCGCCGCTCCCTTCCATCGTCATCACGCGGTTTCTGCTGTCCGCAGCCGCCAGATAAGCCGTTGTCACACCAAGCGACGTCCCCAACTCCAATATCTCCAACGGACGTTTCTCATGTTCGTCTATCCAATTGACCAACCGAAACAACGCCTGTCCGACTTGCTTACTCTCCAAATGCGTCTTCGCGATGTCACACACACGGCGCTGCACATGTTTACCTTCCGGCGATCCCTGCGAGCCAAAATCCACTACCTCCAACGTATCCTCACAGGCCAACAACATCTCTCTTCTACGCTCGATATCCGCGAAGCAATAGTAGGCATTCTCATCCCGTAGAATGAAACGGACCAACTCAAACAGATACGGTGAATGAATACCTTCGCCGGTAGTGTTCCATGACGTAAAGAAGTGCTTCAGAAACGCCAGAATCCTATAGAAATTACCACTATTTGCCATTTATCGTGCAAAATTACTAAAAAATTTGTATATATGCAAAAAAAAGTGTACTTTTGTCGCATGATTTTGAATTATATTTGGATTTCGCTCATTCTAATAGCCGTTTTAATGGGCTTGGTACAAGCAATTTGTTACGGAAACGTAGATATCTTCTCTGCGATTCTCAATTCGACTTTTGATAGTGCCAAAACGGGTTTTGAGCTCTCGCTCGGTCTGACCGGTGTACTGGCTCTTTGGATGGGAATCATGAAAATCGGTGAGAAAGCAGGTGCAGTCAACACCCTCGGCAAAGCCATCAATCCGTTCTTTAGCCGCATCTTCCCCGAGATCCCGAAAGGACATCCTGTTTACGGCTCCATGCTGATGAATTTCGCAGCGAACATGCTCGGCCTCGACAATGCCGCTACACCGATGGGACTCAAAGCGATGGGTGAATTGCAAGAGTTGAACACGAACAAAGCCAAAGCCTCCAACGCGATGATTATGTTCGTCGTTCTCGGCGCTTCCGGTCTGACGCTTATCCCGACGACCATCATGGCATACCGCGCCCAACTCGGTGCAGCCAACCCGGCAGATGTTTTCCTGCCGATATTGATCGCCACGTACGTTGCTACGCTGGTCGGACTCATCTGCGTCTGCATCGCGCAGAAGATCCGCCTCAAGGATCCTGTCGTTTTAGGCACACTCATCGGCCTGACCGCACTTGTGGGATTGCTCGTTTGGGGCGCCACCAACCTGAATCCGAGCACCCTTTCCGTTGTTTCGGCAGCGATCGCAGCGATATTGTTATTAGGCGTCATCTGCTGGTTCGTAATCCAAGCCATGGCGAAGAAGATCAACGTCTATGATGCCTTTATCGACGGGGCTAAAGGCGGATTCCAAACGGCTATCGGCATCATCCCTTACCTCATCGCCATCCTCGTGGCAGTCGGCATGTTCCGCGCTTCGGGAGCGATGGGACTGCTCGAAAACGGTATCGCATGGTGCTTTGCAGCTTGCGGCATTAACCCCGATCTCGCCGGCGCTGTCCCCACAGCCCTCATGAAACCGCTCAGCGGTAGTGGTGCTCGAGGCCTAATGCTCGAAGCGATGACCAATTATGGTGCAGACAGCCTCGTTGGACGACTCTGCTGCATCCTCCAGGGCACAACAGACACCACTTTTTACGTCCTCGCCGTCTATTTCGGTAGTGTGAATATCAAAGATACAGGACACGCAGTAGCATGCTGTTTATTGGCTGATTTGGCAGGAGCAGTAGCTGCTTTTGCAATTGCCCCGATTTTCTTTGGTTAAAAAACAATTATGGTAAAAATAGGATAAGGATAGTATAAGAAAATGGAATGATTCGATTTAGCACAGATAGTATAGAGATGCCGGCGCTGGATGAGCGCCGTGTAAGCCGTTGGATCCGTGCCGTAGCGGCAGATTACGGGTTTAGTGTGGGGAATATCAATTATATCTTCTGCTCGGATGAGCGGGAGTTAGCCGTCAATCGCGAGTTCCTCGGCCATGACTACTATACCGATGTCATCACCTTCGACTATTCGACGGCCTCTACCCTCAACGGCGATATATTTATATCGCTGGACACGGTACGTTCGAATGCAGAGATGGTGGGTGTGACGTTTGAGCACGAGTTGCATCGAATCCTTATTCATGGTGTATTGCACCTCACCGGTCAGGGAGATAAGACCCCCGAGACAAAAGTTCAGATGACCGAAAAAGAAGAGAAAGCATTAGCCAAACTTGACGAATAAAAAATAAATCTGTTATGAAAAAAGTATTAGTCCTTGCTCTTTGTGCCTTGTTCCTTGTTCCCGCCAAGGCTGTCGATTATTGTGCATCCTCTTCATGGGGATACGGAGCCGGCGCTACGGGCGGCGGAAACGCCACACCTACATTGGTAAGCAGTATCAGCCAATTGAAGTCCGCTATCGGTGGTAAAAAACCGAAAGACAAGGTCGTTATCATCACCAAGAATCTGACATTCACCTCGATGCTGACGATGCAAGACGCACAGAACATCACCATCATGGCGTTGCCGGGAGTGAAGCTGATTAGCAATCAACAAGATGCTACCACATCGGGTATTTTGTTCATCAAGCGTTCGTCGAACATCATACTTCGCAACCTGACTTTTGTAGGTCCCGGTGCGTACGACTGCGACGGAAATGATAACCTATGCTTTGAGAATGTAACAAAGGCGTGGGTGGATCACTGTGATTTTCAGGATGGTTGTGACGGCAACTTTGACAATAAAGGAACGACGGATAATATCACGGTTAGTTGGTGTCGTTTCCGCTATCTGAAAGAACCAAGAAGCGGCGGTTCCGGAGGCGCAGCCGATCACCGTTTTACCAATCTGCTTGGTTCTTCCTCGTCCGATAAACCTACTGATGGTACGTATAACATGACCTGGGCTTATTGCTGGTGGGACGAAGGCTGTAAGGAGCGCATGTTGCGTTGTCGCAATGCCAGTTTGCATTTCCTTAACTGCTACTGGAATAGTTCGGTAGCTAACTACTATATCGGTCCGGAGAACGCGGATTGCTATATTGAAGGTTGTACGTTTGAGGGTGCGCCGAAGACAGCAAAGATCTTCTATCAGAATTATGGAGGAAATAACGGCGCTAAGTTCATCAATTGTACGGCCACCAAAGGTCTGCCGGCCAATGTCACCAAACGCACAGTGGTAACACCGACATATAGTTATACCGCGCTGAGCGCTGCGGAAGCCAAGACCATGGTGACCAATAGTACCTGTGGCGCGGGCGCTACGCTGATAGTGAACAGTAATGGTCAAGTCGGTTCATCCTGTGACGGCGGTTCCACTCCGACTCCCGATCCAGAACCCGTTGATCCTCCTACCCCTACACCCAGCGGAGACCTCACATGGAATTTCTCAGATGCTGCGTTTACAGCACTGACAGGAGATATCGTATCCAATACTATAGTGAATGGTCTGACTATTACTGCTACTTCCGACAAAAAAGTTACTATTGCCACCAGTTCGAAAACGATAGACGGAACTTCGTTTACGCACACACTAAAGACCGGAGGTACAGGTAATGCAAGCTACCGCAACCTAAACTTCGCAGTAACAGGTCCGTGTACGATTGAAGTCTATCTCGGTAGTGCAGGTTCGGGTGCACGTACACTCAATATCTACAGTAGTTCGTATAGTGGAACCCCGATTGCTACGCTGTCTGCTCCGGAGACTACACCGACCAAGCAGAGTTATAACTACACCGGCGGAGCAACGACCATTTATCTGGGAAGTGCCAACAGCGGTATTAATTTCTACGCCATCAACTTGATATATAGCGGAGAAGAGCCACCTGCTCCGACACTGACTTATACGCTTACGTACGATGAGAACGGTGGTAGCGGTGAGATGGACGAGCAAACGGTGAATGAAGGCGAGAGCGTTACCGTGCTGGCGAACGCCTTCACGGCGCCGACAGGCTATAGTTTCAAAGAATGGAACACCAACGCAAGAGGTTCCGGCACCCAATACAATGTCGGCCAGAATGTAACGATGAACGCCGACCTGACACTATACGCCGTATGGCAACCGAACGAATACACCGTAACGCTCGATGCTGCAGGCGGAAGTGGTGGCACAAGCAGCGTGACGGCTACGTTTGATGCCGCCATGCCGAACATCACGATTCCTGCGCGCACGAGCTATACCTTCTTAGGCTATTTCGACCAGCAGAACGGAGCCGGAAAGCAGTATTACGATGCTAATGGCAGTAGTATGAACAGTTGGACTACGGCTTCCAATGCCACACTCTATGCCGCATGGGAGGAACAAAGTGGAGAGACACCAGCTACAACCGGCACGCTGCATTTCTGGTTCTTTAATGCCGCTGATGCAACAGCGAATGGTCTGACAAATGATAATACTGTTTTCTCCAGTATGGCAACAGCAGGTAGTGATTTGGCAGGTAGTATCACTATTGACGGAACCAGTTATACTGTCACTCGTCGTACCGGCGACAACACCACATTTGGCAATTTCACCATTCCGTCTGGTTACAAAGCTATATTCTACGCTTTGGCTGTTTCCGGAGGCGCAGGAAGTCGACAGATCAATCTTGTGTGTGGGAACGACAAATACGAACTGGACGTTCCTGGAGGTTCCAAGACGTTCCAACGCCTGGAGAGCGAAATGTTACCTGCTGGCACCTATTCCATCGAACGTGAAGGAAGTAGTGCAGTACGTATGGGCGTTGTTGTACTGAAGTTCATCGCGGATAGTCCGACGGGCATGGAGCATATAGAAAAACAAAGCGCAGCACGTAAAGTACTGCGCAATGGTCAAGTGGTTATCCTTCGCGAAGGAAGAACCTATTCTATTTTAGGCGCGCGCATAGATTAATAAACGCGCTGACCCGTAATCGTATATTCTACTCCGCTGCGGATAATAACAATCTGTCCGTTGCGGAGTATTTTTTGAGCCTGCGGTTCAGTAGAAACAACGTTCTCAACCGCCGTAAAATCAGGCTTTTTACCTAAATACATCTCTACCACATAGGGGTCATGGTCAGACCAAGAGTCCTCGGAAGAAACCGCATTATTACACCAGTGTGCGCATATATGCACCACGCGCGCATCAACGATCTGCTCTGCCATCGAAGGGTTAGCCAACACGTGGTCAATCAATTCACCACTACCGTAGCAGTGCGACCAAGCATTCGGATTGTACTTGAGTAACTGCTCTTCAAAACCGGCATTGAGGATGGTCTGTATCGGTGCTTCGTTAACTTCGCAGTTGAGGTCACCTAAAATCAGGATATCCGGATCAGCAGAAAGATTGGACACCGCAGTCACAAGATTATTGGCATTAATCTGACGCATTGATTCTCCTTGATCCTCACCCAACTTAGCTTTAAAGTGGTTCATGCTTATGATAAACTTCTCATTATTGACCAACTGCTTGAATGTCTGGATACGCATGGTGTGCGCATAGTACCCGTTTCCGCTCACAGCACCGGTGTTGCTACCATAAGTAGCCACTTTGTCCGTACGATAGATAAAGCCGGACTTCAACTGGTTATCCGACATACCCTCAGTCCATGTATAGTCAATACCATCATACACCGCAGCATAACGACCTGCAACGTCGGCATATCTATTCATCGAATCAGCCAACTGCTGCAGCACAATCGGTTTAGCCTCCACTTCGCAGAAAGCATAAATATCCGCATCGATGGTTAACATTGCGTTCACTATCTTCTGCGTCTTTACACGGAAACCTTCAGCATCGTTGTAGTCCGGACGAGACGACAGATCGTAGTTATAATAGTAGTTCTCTAAGTTTTGTGCACAAACACGCAGCATCTCTACCGGCACTTCCACTACCGGGTGAACATGGCTTATGTAGCGAGCTCCGGTTACCTCGTGGGTAGTTCCATACAGTTGATATATACCGGCAATAGTCACTGTATCTCCTTCCTCTATGCCATAACTAGAGAAATAAGACATGCCATACACATATGCACTGTCGGTACCATCATATATATGAAAGTTACCACGTTGTACGTCGACGATTCTGGTCACTGCGGCGGTTAAAATACAGGTATCTTTGGTGTTTGCGAGGGCGATAAACTCCGCTATAGTCTTATGACCGAGGTTTATCGGAGGTATGCCATTATCAATAATCTCACAGGTACAGCCTGCAGCAAACTCCGGCGTTGAGTAATATTTGGTCAATTGACCGGTAACACGTACTAACGCCCCCACGTTGGGAGCTTCGGCTTGCGTATTCGCCACACATTTGAAAGCTTCAATAACCTTTCCGCCATTCTGTGTATCGGCCATCCAGAAAGTAATATTCTTATACGTGGAACTCCATGCATATTGAATAGCGGTAACATAACCTTGCACAACATACATTTCACCGTTATTATGTAACTCATCGTTTGCGGACACGCTCAAAGCATAGGTACGCGCTTGCTGACAAGTGATTTCCGTTGCTGCTTGTACCAGCATCGCCGGTATTAAGAATAAGAATAGGAAGAACTTTTTCATGCGTATTCTATTTTAAAGGTTTTAGTGCATCGAGGGCGGTAATCAGCCGCCCTCGAGCCATGGATTCGCCAAGTTGGCGAATGCGATTAGTCTTTGAACTTCGCGCAGAGGAACTCGCGGTTGAGGCGAGCGATGTTAGCGAGACTAACGGATTTCGGGCACTCAGCGGCACAAGCACCGGTGTTGGTACAGTTACCGAATCCGAGTTCGTCCATCTTAGCCACCATCGCTTTGGCACGAGCCGCAGCCTCGATCTTGCCTTGCGGGAGCAGGGCGAGTTGCGAAACCTTCGCAGATACGAAGAGCATCGCCGAACCATTCTTACAAGCCGCAGCACAAGCGCCGCAACCGATGCAGGACGCAGCGTCCATGGCTTCGTCAGCTACGGGCTTCGGAATAGGTATAGCGTTCGCATCAGGTACACCACCGGTGTTGACGGAAACGAAACCACCGGCCTGCATGATCTTGTCGTACGCACCGCGATCCACCATCAAGTCCTTGATTACAGGGAACGCACGGCTACGCCAAGGCTCAACGGTGATGGTCTCACCGTCTTTGAACTTACGCATGTGGAGCTGGCAGGTCGTGATGGCGCTGTCAGGTCCGTGCGGGTGACCGTTGACGTACATGGAGCACATACCG
>Ga0310694_10005749_pt1 | contig 11828 bp, 6 predicted proteins | sample 174DNAGHGhighgp2_FD_203884 | JGI IMG/M metagenome (GOLD analysis project Ga0310694, IMG submission 203884) | Sheep rumen microbial communities from Palmerston North, Manawatu-Wanganui, New Zealand - 1742 DNA GHGhigh gp2 (v2) (version 2) | ecosystem: Host-associated > Mammals > Digestive system >...
ATTCCGCAAGGTCGACCAAGTTCGCAAGGACAGTTCTCATGGCTGTCCTAAATAACTTACACGTTTATTTGATTTAGATCATACTTCCTCAAGGTCTGGATTCCATGCTCTTAGAATTCTTTTATCAAAGAGCCGTTGCAGAGCATTGATACGGCGGGACAAAGCGTACGGACTGTTTTTGATATCTACGTGTTCATATTGTTCGGAATGTTCGTCTAATACGAATGATGCAGTGACAAGCTGATTTTCACCAAGCTCTTTATATCTGGCCTCAAACAAGGGACAGTGTTCATGCAAAAGCATACCAAGATCCGTATAAGCTTTTACAATGCCAAACACAGGTGAATTGTAGGGCGTTACGGATCCGTCAAATGTGTTTACCATGATATGATTTTCAAAATCAATATCAACGATTGTACCGTGGATTGTCCCGCGACCGCCAAAGCTTTTGACAAAAGATGCGATCTGCTCTTGTGCACGGCGCAGCGGCGTCATGGCAGTTATGTATTTTCCGATCATCACCATGAAGTTATTGGCGTATCTCTCCAGGGAATCTGCAACCCCAATTTTTCGTAGTTGTCCACCGTTACAGATATAAACACCACGAGGAGAAAGAAGAAAAAAGCCAACATATCCATCTTGCTTGATTATGTATAAATGAGCATCATATTCTTTTATTTGTCGATCGATTATTCCAGTGCCAGGAAGGGTCTCTCGTACAAAGCGATAAAACTCTTTATAATCTTCAGTGGTTATTTCCCGATATCCATCTGGATCTGCGGCGAACGGATTGCGGGGAATATGAAGAACCGCCTTTTTCATGGAGATTCTGCAACCCTTATAGCCAATCTGATTGTCGGCAAAGACGAAGGTGTTATTCTCGCCACCATATGCGATATTACGATGATTATGCCCGCTAAAGAATACACAATTTGCATATTCCTCAAAACTTCTGCCCCAATCCGCAATCGGCATGTGCGTCAGGACGACCAAAGAACAATGGAATCTCTTGGCAGCAGAGACAGCCTCAAGAAATAATTTGTTCCATTCAGCACATCTTTCTATTTCTTCTTTTCTGGAAACCGCAGACCCGTAAATTCCCTGTTCTGCATTGAAAGAAGGATTATTCCGAGCAAAGCCAAGGCCACCGACAATTAGGAGGTTTTCTCTATATAGTAGTTGTCGCTCATATTCATCGGGATCTTCATCGCGAGATAGTAATACCCATTTTCGATTTGATACTCCATCGCACAGTTCGTCAACACTTTTTGTGGGCAAATGACGCGGACCAAGCCATGCAATCTGGTTTTCAAGAAAGATCATTCCAAGGCGATTAAATAGATCATTATATGTTTTTAGACACGTTTCATATGATCCAAAATCCCATAACTCATGGTTGCCAAGAATCGCATAAATGAATGGATGCTTGCGAGATCTGCAGTAGTCGGATTCCCAGGAGTATTCAAGGCCCAATTCATGCTTTCTGTTTTTCAGTTTCTCTTGTAAAACATCCATTTTGGATAAGAGTTCTTTTATTCGGCGAGGCACCTTTTTATCACTGTATTCCGCCAGCGGCTTGGTAGCGCTTCTTATCCAAGAATGCTTCTCCGCCCATTCGGAATATGAATCAGTCAAAGGGGTCAGCTCGTCCTGTATCGGCTTAAGAGCCTCACAGATACTGCGATACTTGTTATCCACTTTGTTTTCCCAAGTCACTACGAAATCATTGTAAAACAGTTCTGCTATAGAATAAACAGATGAAGTGTCACCGCCAAACAATACCACGGGTGCCTTAAACTGCTGCACCTCATTACCAAAGTCTCCTGAAAATAGATTCTCAACGATTTCATGCACATATTCCTGCACTTGAATATCTGAAGCACCACACGGAAAACGTTGGAGAATATGATGAACTAAATGCAGGTCGCTCACATAATAAACTGTGCGCTGCATCCAGTCAGACTGTTCATTGTTGAGATAATCAGGAATAGTCATGTGATATTCCGCGTGACTGTTGATGGGTAGCAATGAAGTTGTTTTTTGGTCATACTCGGGCAGAAACTGAGTGCAAGGGCCAACAGCGGAACACTTATCATATAGGCTCATGGGTTTTCCCCCAAATCAATGCAGGCATCATGCATGATTTTTTTCAGCAAGATTCCTCTGCTGTATGCCATTAGTCTCTCACATCCGTATAATCGCTTGTGTGGAATATAATGTAAGTATACTATAATAATTCACGATTGCGCAACCTGTGAGATAATGAATTATTTCATTTTACGTCTCTTTGTCTATGCCGGTTCCGATCCCAGCCATAAATCACAAGAGGAAGGTATCCAACTAATCAATTAGGAGATATTATCTTATCATATCATTTATACAATAAAACGGACTTGGTTATGATACATTTATTATTAAGAGTAATACATACTGAAGCACACTAAAGTGGGATAAATACTGAAGAAAGTGGTGTAATACATATGGCATTTGTCCACCTTCATGTCCTAATGTATACAATAATAGAATAGAGACAGAAAACGCAGAAAGCCAGCAATATCATGGGAAAATGTGCAGACACTATGTTCCAGACTGCTTTCTAAGGCCCAAGTTGTAAAAAGCCCGATATTCCGGCATTTTCATAATACGCTATCATTTAAGAAAGACAAACCGGTATTTTTTCGAAATATCAGGAAAAACAAGGCTGATTCCTTGTTAATAGTGCAGACTATATGGTCTACAGTCAGAGAATCACAAGGAAGCCTGTGGATACCATGAATCTTCGGATTGAGATCCGTGCAATAGAGACTATCATCATGACGAGTTCACAAGACCAAGAATAACCGAAATAGGTCCGGAAGGCACCACAATTTGAACGCATGATATAAAGCAACGTCCCATCTCCGGTAGCAAAGCCTGAGATAGGACGTTGTTTCAGAAATCAGTACAAATATTTCGCATGTCATGATTAAAAGGTTAAAAACCGGACAAAGATTAACAATCTGTTGTAGAGACGTTGGAAAAGATGTATAATGGAATAGAAGATAAGTACAACAATGCAGATAGACAGATTTAAGGGTGACTTGTTATGGATATGTTCACAGTCAGATTCGTTAGGAATGATTTTAAACCAAACGAAGAGTATAGTTACTACGAAAAGGAAGGCGCTGAGCATCATTTTTCTTTGTTCCACAATGATGATTCAGGTTTATATCGTGAAATCGAATTACTCCGGATTGCCGGCGATAAAGAAATTGTCCTCAATAGTATCCAGTTCAGTTGAATATAAACAGAGCTCCTCAAGCGTTCAGCTGCGCATGAGGAGCTCCATATTATCACATTTGATCGTTAATACCATTAAGATAGGTAGCAATGCTCTTTGCTATCTCTTTTGCAAACAGCGGGGGAACAGCGTTTCCAACCTGTTGATACTGCGAATCTTTTGTGCCACAGAACTGAAAGCTGTCAGGAAAAGACTGTAGCCTGGCTGCTTCACGTACGCTAATCGCCCGATTATGCTTAGGATGAACCCACATAGACTTTCGCACGTTTACCACAGTATTAGACGGTTGATCATACATCAGTTTCCAATAAATCGTACTCTGCGTTTGTTTTTCATCTGAATATGTGCTCTTCAGTTCCTCGGGCAGAGAGAGAAAATTGTCGCCTTCTTTTAGCGCATCAAATCTTTCCTGAGCAACTTTTCTGGTGCTTGTTTTGAAATGGTTATATAGATGCCTACTATCCCGCACAAATGCCAGAAAGCTCCCTTCAGCTAACTCTATTGGTTTAAGACGGAAAGTGGCCTTCTCAGGATCTTGGCTTGGCTCAATATCTTCGATATCGCCTATGGCATCCTTAACGGTCCGATAGTGGTCAGGCTGCACCGTCTGCTCTGGAAAAGCGGGAACCGGGCCAATGCGACTCCCAAATAGAATGAAACGCTCTCTATACTGAGGCACACCATAATCAATAGCATTTAGAACTTTTTCATCTATATCGTATGGCCCATGCCCTTCGCCAAGAGATTTCTTTATAAAATCAATGACGGAATAGGACTTAACAAGTGCGCATACACCATTAGTGAAATCAAAACCGTTGACGGTGATATCGTTGTCGAATAGTTCTTTATAATGGCGGAACATTCGTTGTAGGGATACTGCGGGCTCCAAAGTTTCAATCAAGGCATCTGTATCACCGTTTTCATAGTACCGCTTTATGGCGTTGAAAACTGCGACGAAATGTTCCGTGATCTCATCATGTGGATAAACAAGCTGCGTTTTTTCCACGAACCGACTCAATCTTGCCTTTCGCTTGTCGGCTGATGCTTTTAGCTTTTCAATGTTGTGTTTACGCTTATACAGGACATTGACATCGTTGTATATCGCTTCAGGCCATAGATACTGAGGATATTTGTTCAAGGCTTCCTGAAGTAGTGGAGACAACTCATCCAGCCCGGAAAATTTTTCTGTCAGAACAGCATTGTGATCAATCAGCCCCAAACCAAGCTCTTTGATCATGACTTCATCGCCAGCGGCACAATAGAATCGATGCGTGTCCGACTTGATCATACTAACATTTTCCATGACAAATACTTTAGGCTGGAGTTTCTGTATGGCCTTAACATAAGCTTTTACAAGGGTATTGTTTTGGCTTATTGCCTGTGCTTTTTGTCGGTTGGCATTTGAAAAGCCCTGGCAAGGAGGACCGCCAATCACTACATCGATTGGGCCAAGATCTTTCAGTAGCTTCCCATATTTGATCGTTCTGACGTCTTTATACAGTTTGGTCTTAGGGTGATTACGCTTATATGTTTTTAATGCGTTTGGATTGTTCTCCGCAGCGACGATCTCAAATTCCTTAGTCAACTGGAAGCCGAGGCTCAGTCCACCTGCGCCGGCGAACAAGTCAACTGTTCTATACATTCTCTTTCTTCCTGTTCTTATAGATTTCGCTACCTTCAAATCGCTCTTGAAGCAACTCCCAGCAGTCTTCTTTTTTACACCACTGGCCGATGTTCACACCAGGAACAGTTGGGTTCTGAAAGTGATCCCATACAAAATCTGCAAGAATGGGGATGATTGTGACAAGCTCATCATTAAGGGCTTGCTTTTGCCAGATACGCTGAAAATCGACCAAATCGCTATAATATTTCCCCAGAAGCGCAACGGTATAGTAATCCTGCTGAGCCTTAAACCCACCATATTTCAAATTGTTTATGATCTTATCACAGGTATTGAACAAGATCACTGTGGAAATCATTTCAATATAGCTTGCTGTTGACGGGGGCGGAATCTCACCACTTTGTATTTTCTCAGAGAAAAAGACAAAATTTGTTTCAAGGCCTTTACTGACAATATCGGGGTAACCTTTCCAGGCCATAACGCACTTAGCTGCAACAGTCTTGGAAATACATCTGTTCTTTGGGCATCTGGCTTGGAACTGCTTTTTGGCAGATGGCGTTGGCTGACGATTTACTTCGACCAGATACTGGCCTCTGGCACGCTCATAGAACCACTGTTCCGTGCCTTTTCCTCGTTCTACGGGGATATATGTAGTGCGGGAGATCCTCTCCATGTTAACATGATAGGGATCGTTTGCGTTGAAGTCAGACATATTGATTTTATTCTGACTGTTCGCGTACTGGGAAATGTTGTGGATGATCTCCTCATCATTGCTATGCTGCTTCAAAACGGTCAGTTTGATTTGGACGAAGACATCATCGAGAGGGAGCTTCGACTGCATGGCATTATAGATGGATGCTGTGGTCTGACCGCCATTAACGATCTGCCATCCGGTAATATCGTTAATGGTCACAACAGAACCAGACGATAGGGATTCATCAATTGCAATACAATCCGCAATTGTCGATATACCGTTATTGTATGCCATAAACATCTCTGGGTTTTTCGCCAGAGAATTTTTTATGCCTTTATTGACCTTACCTGTTGCCTGCAGGAAGGAACGTACGTTCTTCTGAATCAGATCCTGGCCTTCGTCTTTATATACGGAGGCGAGCGTCTGACCGGAGATGATACCGACAAAGCAGTCGTAGATTTTATTTTCTGCGGGAACGCGGATCATAGTTAATGGGGATTTATATTTGCTTTTGAGTTTAATCGTTGTGGGGCGGTATACGTTTTCGCCGGTGAAGACAGCATTATAGAGGCGCTCAATATCCCACACATCATACTTGATGGGAATCTTGCCGACTTTGTTATCTTCCGGAACAAAGGGAATCGCCTCATTGTTGGTTATTAAAACGATTGTGACGGACTCAATGTCTTTCTTGTGGGCGTCGATAAATTCGTACGCCTGGTAACCTTCGCCGGACTCCTCGATTTCCTGAAAATAGTCCGTTGAACAGCTTTTAAAGAATTTGAGAGCTTTTTTCAGTTGCTTTTCTATTTCAGTTTTACGAATGGTTTCGGGCACGGGCTTGGGCTCGAATAGACTGATGAGCAGGGTAAGGGAGTTAAAGTAATCGCTGAACGAGTAGCCATCAAGCCGGATCTTGTCGGCGTCCTTCTTAAAATCAACAAACTGACAGTCCGAGAGAATCGTTTCTCCTGTCTCCAGCAAGTACGAGAGGAAAACGTTTTTGAAGGCTGCATTAGTGGACTCATAATCTCTGTTTTTTACACCTTCCATCACTTCGTCTCTCAGGTCAGTATAAAACTCGAGTATTTTACTGTTCAGCATATCTGATCACAACCTCTCTTAATGGCTTGAGATAACTCCTCAATGGGGATAGCGCATGGAAGACATTGTGCGATCGACAGATCATATGCGACTTTGGTCACGCCGGGCTTATACATGGAACGAATTATTCGGGGAGTAAGCTCGGATATTTCAAAGCAACACTGCTCACGCTGGTGGAATCCAGTCGCATACATCTCTGCGACGGCATCAAAATAGCCATATTGAATCAGCTTGTCATCAAAGAGCATTTTTGCACTTGGATCATCACGCAACATATTCCGGATCCTTTGAACGATCTCTGGCAGACGTTCGCCCGAACTGCTACTCTTACGCAAAGCGTAAAAGCACAGAAAAAGTCTACCCGGGATATCACTATTGTCAAGCTGGTACTCGCTACTTATTGTCGCGTAATATGGTTCCTTTTTTGAAGTCGTTTTTACTTCAACGGCATGCGAGGCAAAATAATAATCGTGCGGTTCTCTGGCCCCACCTGCCCAACAAGAGACAGCATTTGTTCCAATATTCGTTATGGCCCAGGTCAGAAACAGGAGCTCGCCATAAAGGCCTTCTTGAAGCTCATCAGACATCAGCGGAGCTCTTTCGGCCTGGAAAAACCGCTTCCACTTCAGGAGAATGGCATACACTGTGGATAGTGTTGCTTCCATGCCGTCGAGGGCCTCCACTGACACTCGCAGATCTTCAATGACAATTTCAAAAATGTAGTCAGCGCTCTGTGGCAACTGAACAAATCGTATATAGTGCTTATCGCCATAGGCGGGCAGCTTTACTACATCAATTGCAATCCCATGCCACTTGGGAAAATCAATATGCTCTCGAATTTCATCCAATGCTATAAAGGCCTCTCGTAGGCCGGAAATCACATTTATGGAGAATACAATATGGTTTCCATCTTTGTACGAAATCAGACGGGAAGCATGCGACCCGGGGAAATCAGTCCGCTGTGAGATATCGTCAAGTATCTTCTTGTAAATATCAGTCGTAAAACTCATCGCTATCATTCTCCACCGCGACATCGTTCATTCGATATGTTTTTAAATCGCCTTTACCCTTGCGGTCTGGGAACACGACAGCAAAACCGAACGGCGTTTTATGGTCGCCCTTCATCTTCGTGAGATCTCCGGCGTCTGCAATCGGATATAAAATCAAGAAGCCCTGCTTTTGATCGCGAATCTCACTACGCAGGATTTCGCTACAACGCTTATCATTTTTTCCACTTGCCTTTAATTCAGCCTCACGGGCATCTTTCCTTCGCAACTGCTCAGCTGAAAAATCGTAAAATTCATGCCCTTCAGATGTCATGGTATGGATGGACACGGTACTTCCTTGGGACAGTACACCTTTCCCTTCAGCACGGAAAATACCAGCGCCAATCTCATCGATGCCTGCAATAGAGAAAGTGGGCTTGTCCTCGCGCTTGAAATTCATCAAGCATACAGTCCAGTCAGTGACCCCACCGACTTTCATCATCTCTCTGACATACTCAGCCATATACTTGCTGTTTGCCCGAGTTGCAGATTTTGATGTTTGATACGCCTCAAAGAAGGAAGCAACGTGGTAACCGGAAATGTTGATCCAAAAGTAATGATTGCCGGGGTTGTTTTTCTGAAAATGGTCCTTGAAATCTTGCTTTGAGAGTGGATTGCCGATTGCTTTCAGCAACGATTCAACTGCTTCGAAGTTGTGGTCGTAAGTCTCGCCATCAACATCAAAGACTCTGGTCTGGCTCAGCTTGCAGCTGAAATCACTCTTCATCTCGACGCCGGTTCTCAGCTTGTTGCGTGCTGTGATCAGCAATGTCGGGTGCGTCGCCACCCGGAGACCAAAATCTCTCGGCGTCTGGCTGACCTCATCCATAAAGTCAAACTGGCTGGCGAGATCCTCCGTGGCCATAGAAATATGTGAGAATTCAGCGAAAAGGTCTTCAGTCGTGAAAAGTCTGCAAGCATCCAAATAGCCCGGCCTAAATCCAAACCAGCGGCCCATTTGCATAAGAGTGTCGTATGTGCCAGAGGACCGCGTGAAATAGCTCACGGTCAGTCCTTCAAGTGTCAATCCGCGAGAAAGCTTATCGCCACCGATAACTATGACATTAAAGGGCTTGCCCTGATGGTTCTTGTAGATTAGGGCGTCGAGGCTTTTGCCGTTGACGGCAAAAACAGTAATCTTTTTGTCCTGCACAATGCGGCAGATCTCATTCCACACATCTATCCATTCCGGCATGGTGCAACCGTCCATGTACCTGTGGAAGCTGCTCTGCAAACCAGAATGTGTGGGAAGGTAATCACTGTTCCAAATACGCTGGAATTCCTCATATGTTTCCGTGTCGTTATATCGGATGTATGATTCCAGCTCATCACGGTAATCCTGGACTTTGTGTTTGATGATGTTCTGCTGACCAACAAAACGAACGACATGAACAAGCATGCTGTTTGGCTTGTTGATCTGACCGCGCAGGTTCCTCAGTGCCGTGGAAATATAGAAATATCGAACAGCCAGCTTCAAATCATCGGGAATCGGCCCCACAGGGTCATCGACCTTTGTGCCTTTGCCGAGATAACTCGCCCCTTTAATGATAGGCCGGAACAATGGCATTGTAGGCGCATCCTCGGCCCCAGCGAGTCCAAAGAACTCTCTGGCGCCTACATACATGTTGGAGCGTGGCGCACGGAAGATAAAATCTCTCGGATAAAGATCGCTCCCATACTCCGTATCTGGTGTTTTTGGATCAATAAAGATGTTGGCATACGGTGTGGCTGTATAACCGACATAAGATCTGGTCTTAAACACGCGGAGGAGTTTCCTGATCAGGCCGTTGATCGTGGACGGATCATAATTCTTCTTGTAGCTCCCGTCTTTCTCGCGGACAGCTTTCGTGTTTACAGAAGCCTGATCAGCCTCATCATCAATGATAAGAGCAGGGTAGGTGGTAGGAATATACTTTTTCCCATTCTCTGACTCTGCAAAGGGGGAATTGTTGAAGTAGTCCAGAATGTTCCGGAGTACAACGGCATTTTTCTTTGTGACGATTATAAACGGATTCGTCATCTTCACGCCGAGCGTGCGCTTGCTGAAATCGCCTTTCTGATCCCGTGTGGTCAGAGACTGGAGCATTGGTAGCGCACGGATCTGGTTCTGGAACCCAACACCGACACCAATCGCATTCTTTTCCATTGCACTGTTAAGGAAATAATCAATACTGGTCTCGTATCCCAACACTTCCTCATCAATACGAGACTGCGTTTGGCTCCGCAAGCTGTCGTGTATGCCTGTCAGGACAATAATGATTTTGTAGCCGGCATCATAGGCCTTGTTAATCAGGCTGATATAATGCGCCGTCTTACCGGACTGGACATAGCCGAAAATCATGCCAATTCGTTCATCTTCAGCGCCAAGTTGGGGATCAACAATGGCATTCATGGTTTTGTCCGTAGAACGCTCTATTTCGTTAATGTCTGTAATACCCCATGACGGCTTGTTACACATATAGTCATAATAGCGCTCAGAATACTCTTTCGGGAATGAGTAATCTGCCTTACGCTTTGACCACCAATCAGAATGCTTGTACTTTTCCGCGATGAGGGCTACTGTTGGTTCACTATACACGGTAATCTCCGCATAGAGAAATCTGCGCAGCTCATCGACATCGCTGACAAGAGAACTGTATTTAGCAATTGCAGCATCGACAGCTTCAGCAATGGTCTTTCCCTCTTTAAGCAGCTTTTCACAGGCCTTGAAGCAGACTTTATATATATCTCTTTCTTCATCCGAGAGTCCGGCAGGAATAGTCAGCATCAGTTATCCTCCATCAATTCAATAATGACCTGCTTCAGATGTCGATAATTTGGCATCTCCAGAAGCGTTGACCGGATTTCATCATTTGTGAAGCCTCTCGCCCGGAAGAGGCTGATATATTTCTTCAGCTCGTTTATTGCCATTACAGATTCCACAGATTCCAGATCGACAGGCTTCTCTTTATCCGATGTCTGAAGGGATGCCGTGACGCCGGAAACCATAAATGGGGCAAAATTTTCAACAAGGGACAAATATGCAGACAAAGAATCTTTACCTTCTTCGTCCAGCTGCGCGCGGATGGATTTCAGTAGAATGTGCTTTTTGTTGATATGGAAGAAGTATTTTCCGTTGGTTTTGCGTTGCTCCCATACATAGCTCAGGTTTGGAATTGTAGGATTCTTAGAGTACGTGCCCCTGGAATTATAGACTGTCGCAGATTTCTCTGTTGCCACATCAATGACGCGCGCCATAGTATCCCGCATAAAAAGAGGGAGCGACGCTGCGGATTTCTTAATATCAATGTTCCAAAGCTCATCGTCGGCAGACGAAATATCGACTTTGATGCGAGCAAGATTATATGCAGGCTCTTTCCGAATAAAATCAAACCATGTTCCATAAACAATTAAACGCTTGTTTCTATAGAGGTATACGCCTTGGTGGTAATTCCATCCCTTAGGCCCACCTGCCTTCTTGAAATCATCCGGACTGGCGAATTTTGTCTTGTGCGGGAGAATATATGGTTGGATCGTAACCTCATGAAGGCCATCGTCAGAGTACACGGGCTCTTCAGATAGCTCCTGTGTAGCGCGGTTCTCCGGGATGAATGGGTTCCACGCTTCAACAATGTTCCCGTTGATCGTTAACGCGAGCCCGTCTTCCTCTATAAACCGGTGAAATATGAGGCTGATATGCTTTTCCGTATTTGAAAGAATTCTAAAAAACTTTTGTTTTGACTTTCCTATGTCGTTTTTGTCAATAAGACGATCCAGTTTGTCTATTATGATAATTGTCCCTTGCTCACCCAGTGTCCCATAGAATTCAGATAGGGCAGCATCTTCCTGAATGATCAGTTGCCAGCCAATGTGAAGAACTTCGTCCAAATCCCATGTGGCATTTGCAAACCCATCGCTTGTTTTTGTGATAACAGTAAGCCGTTTTCCCAAAGAGAAAGCAGCCGTCTTCATTCCCATGCCAAAGCGGCCAAGATCCTTGGATGGACGAATCTCACCGGGATCGGCTGAGCCAATGCGCATGTTTTTGATAAGTGCGTTGGCACCCATACCAAATCCATTGTCGGTGATAACAATCCGACGACG
>Ga0310694_10005750_pt1 | contig 11828 bp, 6 predicted proteins | sample 174DNAGHGhighgp2_FD_203884 | JGI IMG/M metagenome (GOLD analysis project Ga0310694, IMG submission 203884) | Sheep rumen microbial communities from Palmerston North, Manawatu-Wanganui, New Zealand - 1742 DNA GHGhigh gp2 (v2) (version 2) | ecosystem: Host-associated > Mammals > Digestive system >...
GACGAGCCTGAGTTCGTTACGAACCTTGTTCGTCCCATCAACGCTCAGAATGGCGCAGACCTTCCAGTCAGCGCTTACAAGGGTTACGAGGATGGTGCTTGGGAACAGGGTACAGCCGCATATGAGAAGCGCGGCGTAGCTGGCTTCGTTCCCGTTTGGAACCCCGACAACTGTATCCAGTGTAACAAGTGCGCATTCGTTTGTCCGCACGCTTGCATCCGTCCTATCGTCATGAACGACGAAGAGGTGAAGGGTTTCGAAGGCAAGAGTATCGAGATGAAGGCTCCTGCAGCCATGAAGGGCATGCACTTTGTCATGCAGGTCGGCGTGAAGGACTGCTTGGGTTGCGGCAACTGTGCCGACGTTTGCCCGGGCAATCCCAAGCTTGGCGGTCCTGCACTCAAGATGGTGGCTTACGACGACTCAAGCGCCGAGGCTGCTCAGGAGGCCAAGAACTGGGATTACTGCATGAAGCAGGTCAGCTCAAAGCAGGACCTCGTCGATATCAAGCAGAGCCCAAAGAACAGCCAGTTCGCTCAGCCTCTCTTCGAGTTCAGCGGTGCTTGCTCCGGTTGCGGTGAGACCCCATATGTGAAGCTCATCAGCCAGCTCTTCGGTGACCGCCAAATGGTTTCCAACGCTACTGGCTGCTCCAGCATCTACTCTGGCTCTATTCCTTCCACTCCTTACACGAAGAACGCGAAGGGACAAGGCCCAGCTTGGTCGAACTCCCTCTTCGAGGACTTCTGCGAGTACGGACTTGGTATGTTGCTCGGCCGCAAGAAGTTGCGCAACAGAATGCGCAAGCTGGCCGAGGAACTCGTGAATACTACAGCCTTCGACTGGATGCGCGAGGCCACACAGAAATGGCTCGACACATTCGACGACTCTACCGCCAACCGCAAAGCAACCGATGAATTCGTTGCCGCTCTGGAGAAGGCAATACTGCCCATCGATGGAGCTATAGAGTTCTGGCAGGGCAAGGGCAAGGAACTGTATGGCGCTGAGGTGGCTGCACAGAAGTTGCAGGAAGCCAAGGATGCCAAGGCAGCAGGCAGCCCCATCTGCCCGTGCCGCGGATGTGCACTCGAGAGCGAACTGCTGGCGAACAAAGACAAGTTGGCTAAGGCAAGCCAATGGATTATCGGTGGCGACGGTGCAAGCTACGACATCGGTTACGGCGGTCTCGACCACGTCATCGGTAGTGGTGAAGATGTGAACATCTTTGTCATCGATACAGAGGTTTACTCCAACACTGGTGGCCAGGCTTCGAAGGCCACGCCAATCGGTGCCATTGCCCAGTTCGCTGCCAACGGCAAGCGCGTGGGCAAGAAGGACCTCGGCCTCATGCAGGCTACTTATGGCAATGTTTATGTTGCTCAGGTGGCTATGGGAGCCGACCAGAGCCAGTGCCTCAAGGCTTTCCGCGAGGCAGAGGCATGGCACGGACCTTCACTCATCATCGCCTACGCTCCCTGTATCAACCACGGCCTGAAGGCTAAGGGCGGCATGGGTAAGAGTCAGGCAGAAGAGGCTAAAGCCGTAGAGTGCGGCTACTGGCAGCTCTGGCGCAACAATCCTGCTCTTGCTGAAGAGGGAAAGAACCCCTTCCAGCTCGACAGCAAGGAGCCTGATTGGGATAAGTTCCAGGACTTCCTCGAAGGCGAGGTTCGCTTCCTCTCTCTGAAGAAGGCTGCGCCCGAAGAGGCTCAGGAACTCTACGACGCTTGTAAGGCTGCTGCACAGCGCCGCTACAAGACCTATATCCGCAAGACGCAGGAAGACTGGAGCAACTAATCATTCGAAGTTGAAATCCAACGATAGAAGGCAGGGACGCATCATTTGCGCCCCTGCTTTTTTCATATTATTATTGCTGTCCGCTAAATAAGCAATGATATGGTTATATACTCTTGTGAGGTGTCAGAATGCAAGGCACAGAGAATTGACACTCGAGAAGGGAAATAGCCAATTTTACTTTCTTTTTGTCATACTCAAAACAGCGCAAGTTAAGACGCAAATCGTTGAAAAATGGAGCGAAAACAGCTGTCATGAGCAACTCAACACGCTGCGTTAGGCCACACTTGCAGGAGCATCCGCTCACTTAACGTGCTGTGTCGGCCAACATGGCTGCATGTGTTGTACGATTCCCTTCTGCTGTAAGCAGCATAAAAGGCAGTAAAAGAGGGGAATTTTGACAAGTGGAGATGGCATTTCTAAAGCCTTGGTCACCATAGCAGAAATGTAACACTCTCTGTTTCAGCGTTGTTATATTTCAGACGCATTTTGCCGAAAAATTGGGGGTAATCGAAAGTTCTGCAGTTCTAAGCGATTCTCACACACTTGCCCAAAAGCAAAAAGAAAGCAAACAGCCCTACAACAAGACAATTTGTCATAAGTATATTTTGTATATTCGGACAGGCAAAATGCCCCCCAGCGGACAGTTATGACTTGAAGTCATCCGGCATCTGCACATCAATGCCATCGCGACGAGCATAGATGTGAGGCGACATAATTTCCACGCCTTCCTCGAAGAAACGCTTCAGCAGATTAGCATGAAGTGCAGAATAAATGGCAGGAAGCTTCTTGGCATCATCAGTATAAGCATTTATCTCATACTCCACATAGAAGTCATCCAGAGCAGTAATCATCATGAAAGGATGCGGTTTGTGCTTAATGCCCGGAGTGGCAACGGCTGCGCTTTCCATGATGTCCTTGATTTTCTGCCAAGGCACATCATAGCCGATGGTGACCTTCGTGTGCACAATGATGCCATAGTTTTTGGCGGCAACGCTGAAGTTACTCGTCTGCGACCCCATCAGGCTCGAGTTCTGAATGGTGACAACCTCGTTCTTTCGCGTGCGGATTCTCGTCACAAGAATAGTCTTCTCTATCACTTCTCCCACAGTATCGCCCACCTTTATATAGTCGCCGATACGGAATGGACGCATATAAGTCATCACCAGACCAGCCATGAGATTGCCAACGATGGAGGTGGAACCAAGCGATATAACAATACCGATGAAGACCGACACCCCCTGAAAAACCTGCGAATCACTGCTGGGAAGTAATGGCCAAATCATCACAATCATCAGCGAAGTAAGCAGAACTCGCAGAATGTAATAAGAAGGCTTTGCCCAGTCAGGATAGAAACCGTTAATCTTCAACCGCTCGGACTCTATCTCATTGGCAAAGTAACGGATGAGACGAAGCAGATAGTGGAAGCACAGCCAAATGACGACTATCTGGCACAACTTGGGAACATAGTTGACGATAGACAGCAAGATGTCCTTGAACGGGTTCCAGATATAGCCCAGCACGGTAATGGTAAGCGTCTCTGTCTCAGGGAAAATAGAGAAAAGCAACGGGATGGTGATGAAAAGCTGCAACAGGATGAGGAGATACCGGAACGCCTTATAAAGAGTCATAACGATGATGCCCTGCCTGTGGGTGTTGAGGAACTCATAATCCTTGAGCACAATGGGCTTCAAACGTCTCATCATGCGTCGCATGAATCGAGCCTTCCAACGCAGGAAAATACGATTGGTGAGAACCAAAAGGAATATCTGGAAGATAATGATGACACCAGCAAAAAGAAGTCCCCAAAGCTTACGGCGCAAGCCATACTCATCATGAACAGCATTCACCTTGGCCTGTATCAGCTTTGCATATTCTGCAGCAAGTTCGGCACGAGGCTTGCCCGCCCAAAGCCCGTCAACATCGGTAATGCTAAGCAACACATCGTGGCCGGCCATAATGTCGGACGAGAAGTCTCCTTCAAAAACATAGAGCGAGTCCGGCCGCAATGTCAGCCGATGACCTAACTCCGTAATAATCTCGCTTGACGCTTCTGCACGCAACTCCGGCGTGACACCGCCGCGCCGAGCATAAAGGCGCAGCAAAGTATCGCCCTCAACAACGAGCGGAGCACCTGGCGTGATGGCACGAAGCGAATCAATCAGGCGTTTGCGATTCGCCATAGATATAGAGTCCATCATCACCTTCTTGCCAGTTCGCTGCAACTCCTCCTGCAGCATGATGTTCTGCATATTCAAGTCCTGCATCTGGCTGCTGAGGTCGTTGAGTTGGCGGTTAAGCTCAATAATAAGAGAGTCCTCCCTGCTTAACGCACTATCCGCAGGAGCCTGCGAGAACATCCCCGCCGGAACAACAAACAGAAGAAGGAGAAAAAAACTTAGTCGAAACAGATTCTTCATAGAAATGACATTTTCATTGCAAAGATAAGGCTTTTTTTATTTATTAGGAAATACGGCACCAATATTTTTCGCAACCAGCCGCCCGAAACAGTTTTTTTGCCAGCGAACACAATCAATAAAGATGGACAAAGTCCTTGTAAGCATGCCAATTCCCCCTGACATTAGACAATAAAAAACACCACAAAATCATCAATCCGTGCTTTTTATATATAATAATGTGTCGAATTGTTGGCGGAACAAAAGGAAAATATTACCTTTGCAACTCAATTCGCAAGGATAACATATCAACTATGAAACATCAACTTCGCAGTTCCGTCTGCACAGAAGGCAGACGTATGGCAGGAGCAAGAGCTCTTTGGGTAGCCAATGGCATGAAACGTGAACAGTTCGGCAAACCCATCATCGCAGTCGTTAACTCGTTCACTCAGTTTGTCCCCGGTCATACACACCTCCACGAAATCGGACAAATCGTAAAGCAAGAAATCGAAAAACTCGGTTGCTATGCCGCCGAGTTCAATACCATCGCCATCGACGACGGCATTGCCATGGGGCACGACGGCATGCTCTACTCCCTACCCTCACGCGACATCATCGCCGACTCGGTGGAGTACATGATAAATGCTCACAAAGCAGACGCCATGGTATGCATCTCCAATTGCGACAAAGTAACCCCTGGCATGCTCATGGCCGCTATGCGACTGAACATCCCGGCCGTCTTTGTTAGCGGCGGGCCAATGGAGTCGCACAAACTCAACGGCGAGAACGCCGACCTCATCACAGCAATGGTGAAAGGCGGCGACCCAACCGTCAGCGACGAGGAACTGGCTCAGGTAGAGCAAATGGCTTGCCCTGGCTGCGGTGCCTGCTCAGGCATGTTCACGGCGAACTCCATGAACTCCCTGACCGAAGCCATAGGGCTCTCGCTCCCTGGCAACGGAAGCATCCTCGCAACGCACAAGAATCGCATCCAGCTCTTCAAGGATGCAGCAAAGATTATCGTGAGGAATGCCCTCGCTTACTACGAGGACGGCGACGAGTCAGTCCTGCCTCGCAGTATCGCCACCCGTCAAGCCTTCCTCAACGCCATGACACTCGACATCGCAATGGGCGCAAGCACAAACACAGTACTCCACCTGCTTGCCGTCGCTCAGGAAGCTGAAGTGGACTTCAAGATGAAGGACATTGATGAACTGAGCCGCAAGGTGCCCTTCCTCTGCAAACTATCACCGAACTGGCAGAAGTACAGCATTCAGGAGGAGAACCGCGCTGGAGGCATACTCGGCATACTCGGCGAACTCGCCAAAGGCAATCTGCTCGACCTCACCTGCAAGCGCGTCAACGGCGCCACACTCGGCGAAGACATTAAGAAGTACAGCATCACAGGCAAGACCATCGATCCGGAGGCAAAACGCATCTACAGCAGCGCACCCGGCGGCAAGTTCAGCAACGTGATGGGTTCACAGGACGCCAGGTGGGAAAGCCTTGACACCGACAGAGAGAACGGTTGCATCCGTGACATTGAGCACGCCTACATGAAAGATGGCGGAATGGCCGTCCTCTTCGGTAACATTGCGCAGGACGGTTGCGTAGTCAAGACGGCTGGCGTTGCTCCGGAACTCTGGCACTTCGAAGGTCCTGCCGTCTGCTTCGACTCACAGGAAGATGCTTGTGAAGGCATCTTGGGAGGCAAAGTAAAGAAAGGCGACTGCGTAGTCATCACACACGAAGGTCCGAAAGGCGGTCCTGGCATGCAGGAGATGCTCTATCCCACCAGCTACATCAAGTCTATGCATATGGGCAAGGAATGCGCCCTCATCACCGACGGACGCTTCTCAGGCGGCACAAGCGGCCTCTCCATCGGACACATCAGTCCCGAGGCAGCCAGCGGCGGCAACATCGGCAAGATAAAGGACGGCGACATCATCGTCATCGACATTCCTACCCGCTCCATCAATGTAAAACTCACAGATGAAGAACTCGCAGCCCGCCCAATGCAGCCCTTACGCAGAAACAGAGTCGTAAGCAAAGCATTGAGGGCTTATGCACAATCTGTGGCAAGCGCAGACAAAGGCGGAGTGAGAATCATAGATTGACTAGAGAAACTAGATAGACTAGAAATAAAAGAACCAGATATGACAGAAAAGATAAGCGGTGCAGAGGCTCTGATGCGATGCCTCGAACACGAAGGTGTTGATGTACTCTTCGGTTATCCTGGCGGTGCAATCATGCCTACATACGACGCTCTCTACGACCACAAGAAGACACTACACCACATCCTCGTTCGTCACGAACAGGCAGCAGTACATGCAGCTCAAGGATATGCCCGTGTCAGTGGCAAGGTGGGATGTGCCATCGTGACAAGCGGACCTGGTGCGATGAACACGATTACCGGCGTTGCCGATGCCATGATTGACTCTACCCCACTGGTCGTCATCTGCGGTCAAGTAGGGGCAGCCATGCTCGGCACAGACGCTTTTCAAGAAGTCGACGTGGTAGGTGTTACGCAACCTATCACAAAGTGGAATTTCCAGATTCGTCGCGCAGAAGACATCCCCTGGGCTGTGGCACGCGCATTCTACATCGCCAAAAGCGGAAGACCCGGCCCTGTTGTACTCGACTTTGCCAAGAATGCGCAGACAGCCATGATAGAATACGCTCCGCAAGAGGTTGACTTCATCCGCAGCTACAACCCCTACCCGAAGCCGGAAGAAGAAGCCATTGAAACGGCTGCCCGCATGATAAACGAAAGTGTAAAGCCTTTTATGTTGGTAGGACAAGGTGTGGAAATTGCCAATGCAAACAAGGAACTACTTGCCCTGTGCGAGAAAGCACAGATACCTTTTGCAGCAACATTGCTCGGCCTCTCCGCAGCACCATCAGACCATCCGCTCAACATGGGCATGCTTGGCATGCATGGCAACCTGGCACCCAATGTCATGACAAATCAGTGCGACCTGCTCATCGCAGTTGGTATGCGCTTCGATGACCGTGTGACAGGTAACCTGAAGACCTATGCGAAGCAAGCAAAAATAATCCATTTCGAAATAGACCCATCGGAGCTCGGCAAGAATGTAAAGCCCACACTTTCCGTGCTTGGCAACTGCAAACAGACACTGCCAGAAGTGACGAAGCTCGTGGACAAAGCAACTCACAAGGCATGGATAGACGGCTTCAAACCTTACGAAGAGAAGGAATACACAAAAGTCATCAATCCTGCCCTTAATCCCACAGATGGACCACTACTAATGGGCGAAGTGGTGCGCAAGGTCAGTGAAGCAGCCATGAACAAAGCCATCCTTGTTACCGATGTCGGACAGAACCAGATGTTTGGCTGCCGCTACTTCAAGTTCACAGAGCCTCGTTCTGTGGTAACCAGCGGCGGTTGCGGCACAATGGGCTTCGGCATTCCTGCTGCCATGGGTGCCTGCTATGGTGCCCCCGACAGAACAGTCTGCATGTTCTGCGGCGACGGTGGCTTCCAGATGACTATTCAAGAGCTCGGCACCATCATGGAGAACCAAATTCCCGTGAAGATGATTCTGCTGAACAACAACTTCCTTGGCAACGTACGTCAATGGCAATACATGTTCTTCAATAAACGTTATTCTTTCACTCCGATGGTCAACCCAGACTACGAGAAGATAGCTGCAGGTTACAATATTCCCTGCCGCACAGTTGTCGACCGGAGCAATCTTGATGCTGCCATTCGCGAGATGCTTTCCACTGATGGCCCTTACATCTTGCAATGTGCCGTGAAAGAAGAAGACAATGTGCTGCCTATGACACCTCCTGGAGCCAATGTGGACGAAATGCTACTTGAAGTCAATTCATAATGCATAATGCATAATTCATAGTTATGATGACAAAGAAGAAAACAGGAAACGCCGAATGCGGCGATTGCAATACTTGTGGTAAATGTAACGAGATAGGACTGGAGCAGGAAATTCAAGGCTTCAACGATGCAGTACTTGCTGCGGCGTCTGTCGAACACGACAGCTTCGAGAAAAACCTGGCGCGCCAACGCCGTGCTACCCTCGCACAAGATGCTGCACAGGGTGGGCAGAAGGAGACTTTCAAACGAAATGCTGTGGCGCGGCCTGCTGTGCCTGGTCACGAAGGAGCCCTGCTCAATCATGATGGACTGACACTCTACACTCTCATTATCTACTCTGAGAATTTCGCTGGTATCCTCAATCAGATAACCGCCGTCTTCACTCGTCGACAAGTCAACATCGAGAGCCTGAATGTATGTGCATCCTCCACACCAGGAGTCCACAAATACACCATCACTTGCTACTGCAAGCAGGAGATGGCAGAGATGCTAACTAAACAAATCGAGAAGAAGATTGATGTGCTGCAGGCAAACTGCTTTATCGACGACGAGATATTCATCCTTGAAACCTCGCTGTTGAAACTCTCCACACCTATGGTGCTTGCCAACAAAGAGATCTCCTGCATCGTCCGACGCTATGATTCCCGCATTGTTGAGGTGAACCCCACCTATACTATCGTCGAGAATACCGGCATCACAAAAGATGTTATTGAACTCTTCACCAAGCTTGACGCACTCGGATGCGTCCTGCAGTTCGTTCGCACAGGCCGCATCGCCGTCACGAAGTCACGCATAGAACGCCTCGATGCCTACATCGCAAAACGCGAGGAAGAACACAATACTAATTCATAATTCTTAATTCATATTTCATAATTAAGGCTACGCCCCAGAATTTTCACAAAGAAGATAACCGTGAATTATGAATTAGTATTATGGACTATGAAGCTTTAGCTCGATGTAAGTCAACTATGAATTATGAATTAATAGATAAATATCCTTTCTGTGTAGAGCCTTTTCATGTTGACTTTACAGGTCGCATATTTCTAGGAGTGCTTGGCAATCATCTACTCAATGCTGCCGGTAATCACTCGCAGAAGCGCGGCTGGGGCATTGGTGCCTTGAACAAGACACAGCACACTTGGGTGCTCTCACGGCTTAGTATTGAGATGAGCGAGATGCCGCGTCAGTATGAGCATTGCGAAGTGAGAACTTGGGTGGAGAGCGTGATGAAATTCTTCACGAACCGTAATTTCTCTATCTATAACGCTGACGGTAAGCCGCTTGGTTATGCACGAAGCGTATGGGCGATGATTGACCTCGAGACACGTAAGCCTTGCGATCTGCTGACACTCTACGACGGAGACATCCTCAGATATATTGTTCCGGAGGAACTGAACATCTGCCCAATCGAGGGTCACGGACGCTTCTGTTTCCGCGAGCCGCAACTTGTCCGCACCATCAATACTTACTACAGCGATGTTGATATCAATGGTCACATCAACAGCATCAAGTACATCGAGCACATCCTCGACCTCTTCCCTCGTGAACGCTTCGAACAAAGAGGCATCCGCCGCTTCGAGATAGCGTACAAGGCAGAGTCTTATCTTGGAGACAGCCTCACCTTCTACCAGCAAGTCATCAACGAGGACGAGACTGACATTGAAGTGCGCAAAAATGATAGTGAAGTGGTTTGTCAGGCAAAAATATGCTTCAAATAGTGCTGGTTTCAATAATTTGTTGTATATTTGCACACGAAATAAGACATAGGATAACACTGATAGCAATTCAAAATTAATAAATTCAAAATTACAATGGCAAAAATGAATTTTGGCGGTGTCATCGAGGAAGTGATGACCCGCGAGGAGTTCCCTCTTGAGAAAGCACGTGAGATTCTGAAGGACGAGACGATTGCCGTCATTGGCTATGGCGTTCAAGGTCCCGGCCAGGCTTGCAACCTGCGCGACAATGGCTTCAATGTGATCGTAGGCCAGCGTCAGGGCAAAACTTTCGAGAAGGCAAAGGCCGACGGATGGGTTCCCGGCGAGACACTCTTCTCGATCGAAGAGGCTGCCGACAAGGGTACCATCGTGATGTGTCTGCTTTCCGATGCAGCTGTCATGAGCGTATGGCCCACTCTGCAGAAGTACCTCACTCCCGGCAAAGCGCTCTATTTCTCTCATGGCTTCGCAATTACGTGGAACGATCGCACTGGTTGTGTGCCTTCTAAGGACATTGATGTCATCATGGTTGCTCCTAAGGGTAGCGGTACAAGCCTGCGCACCATGTTCCTCGAAGGTCGCGGTCTGAACAGCTCTTATGCAGTATATAACGACGCTACTGGTCGTGCTCTGGACCGCACACTTGCCCTCGGCATCGGTATCGGTTCCGGTTATCTCTTCGAGACTACCTTCCAGCGTGAAGCAACATCTGACCTCACTGGCGAGCGTGGCTCTCTGATGGGTGCCATCCAGGGCTTGCTTCTGGCACAGTACGAAGTGCTCCGTGAGAACGGTCACACACCTTCCGAAGCTTTCAACGAGACCGTAGAGGAACTCACACAGAGCCTCATGCCCCTCTTCGCACAGAAGGGAATGGACTGGATGTACGCCAACTGCTCTACTACAGCACAGCGTGGTGCCCTCGACTGGTTCCCCCGCTTCCACGACGCAATCAAACCTGTCGTAGAACAACTCTATGCAAGCGTAAAGTGCGGCAACGAAGCTCAGATAAGCATTGACGCAAACTCGAAGCCCGACTACCGCGTAGGTCTTGAGAAGGAACTGGCAGCTCTGCATGACTCAGAGATGTGGCGCACAGCAGAGACCGTGCGTAAACTCCGCCCAGAAAACAATTAATTTCCGAAATAGGTCTTAAATCAGCAGGAGGCGAGTGTCATATGATACTTCACTCCTGCTGATTTTTTTTTGTGTGCCTTAGAACCTTTTAATAAGAAAACTTGGGTTGGCACGGAAGTATATACCAAAGGAGAAATTGAATTCTCCCCTACCCGATTGCCAAGTCTGATAGGCCTCTGCATCGGCACCAAGTGTATAGCCACGGGCAAAGCTATAGTGGAAGCGAACATTCGCCGCTGCCGTATGTAGTTTGCCATAGTCTAATTCATCTTTTACGCTAACAGTTGAATAAAAATGGCTGCCATAGAGACTGACGAAGTGACGAGGTGCAAAAAAATACGAAACACCCGTCTCAAGAAAACGCCATAATCCTACACTAACCGAAGAATAAGCTGCTGCTCCTGTCTTAAATGGCCACAAGCTACCAGTCTGCTGGTAAGCCATCATTCCGTCCACCTCAGCCGTAAGCCTCTTGAAGACGCGCTTGTTGGCATTCCAGCGCAATCCAGCACCAATAGAGCCATTCCATATCGTCTCAACACCTCGGTTCACGATGTTTTGCTCACCGCCACGATGCTGAACAATAAGTTGAACGGGCAGAAACCAATGTAGACGCGAGTCAGGAGCATTAAGAATGGCCTTCCATGTTGTGCCAACAGTAAAAGCCTCTTGATGCGTATCCTCGCGGAAAATATAGCTTTGCCAATTAAGCCAGATGTCTGCGTGGAGATGTGGCCTATCCCAGAGAAGCTGGAAACCCATCTCAGGGTCTTGGGAAAGATTGGTTTCCGGATTGAACAACGGCTCTATGAGTCCGTGATTGTGCCCTCCATAAATATCGCCCAGCACGATAGAGAGTTGGCGAAAGTCGGCCTGTGCACGAAACCAAGGCAATACATGGACGCCCTTGGAATACTGATTTCCCTT
>Ga0310694_10005751_pt1 | contig 11827 bp, 7 predicted proteins | sample 174DNAGHGhighgp2_FD_203884 | JGI IMG/M metagenome (GOLD analysis project Ga0310694, IMG submission 203884) | Sheep rumen microbial communities from Palmerston North, Manawatu-Wanganui, New Zealand - 1742 DNA GHGhigh gp2 (v2) (version 2) | ecosystem: Host-associated > Mammals > Digestive system >...
CGAGAATGGCGAGACCCTGCAGTGGATGCAAAGGATGGCAGACACGTTGGACGCCGCAGTAGTGGGCAGCATGGCAGTCAAAGCACAGGACGGCTCTTACAGGAACAGGCTTTACTTCGTCAAACCAGGAGAAGCTGTTCAATGTTCTTCCCTTCGGTCAGGCGCAGGCGGAACAATGTTCAATGTTCAATGGTATGACAAGCACCACCTCTTCTCTTATGGCGGCGAGACAAAGAATTACACTCCAGGGAATGAACAGGTGACAGTGGAGTGGCGGGGCATACGTTTCCGTCTCAGCATCTGCTACGACCTGCGTTTCCCACTTTGGCTGAGGAACAGGGACGATTATGATGTACTCATCTGTGTGGCTTCTTGGCCGGCAGTCCGCACTCATGCCTGGAACGTATTGCTCCAAGCGAGGGCGATAGAGAACCAATGCTATGTGCTTGGGGTGAACCGCATTGGCAAAGACCCATATTGCGAGTACAGTGGTGGCACTGCTATTGTTGACCCCTTCGGCTTTGCCACTTCATGCCCCGATAATGAAGAAACCGTCGTGACGCAGACGCTCAACATGAAGCGCCTCAGGTCCTTCCGCGACAAGTTCCCTGTACTGCAGGAAATGGATTCAATATAGCACAATAAGAGGCAGCTGCCCTTTGTTTTTATAACAATGTTACAGTTGTTATTTTGTTATAGTTCAGAGCGGTGTTGAAACTAATTTTCGGTATTCTCTATAGGTCATCATGCGATTACATCCCTTACCATCTTGTGTGTAGTTGGTGCATCCAAGAAAATAATATTTTTCTCCATCTTTACTTTGCTTCCCCTGCTTAACAATTAAATAGCCATCTTTGCATTGGTCACATTTGAGAATAGATAGGTTCTTGCCCTTAATCTCGTTCGTCAGGAAATCACAAATTTCTGGTTCATTGGAACAAATCCATAGTTTCAGGCCATAGGCTTTCTTATAGCGAAGTTGCAAGGGATAGTTGCAAATCGGACAATGTTTGATTTCTCCTGTGTTATGTTGGGGCTCATCTAAACTTCCTCGTAATGTGACATTCGGATAATCGTCTATTAATTCGCGCACAAATTCTGATGGGCGTTGCTGAGGAGATACAATATATACGCGGTTCTTAGTACGAGTTAAAGCCACATAGAACAAACGTCGTTCTTCTGCGTATTCAATTGACCGATCTGTTTTGACTACATATTGCAGAATGGGATCATCCTGTATTTTGGAAGGGAAGCCATATGCTGAATCAATTGCATTAATGATTATCACATTATCATAACCTAATCCTTTTGCTCTATGGACGGTCATAAATTCCATCTCTATATCAGAGAAGGTCTTGGATGTGACTGTTCCATTCTTTTCCCAATACTCAAAGTCAGCAGACTTGGTAAGGTTGTAGCCATCAAAGTTATATCTTCCCAGAAGCAGAATTGATGATTTTGGATTCTCTGCAAGGATTTCTTTCATCAGTTTCTCAACCGTTTCGCCTAACAAGAAGAACTTTCCTCCTCGACCTTCATATTGTTTGCGGTCCACATTTTCTGTATATGTTTGAATAATGACAGGATTGGAAATGTGCTTAGGGGAGATAAGTGCTTTTTGTATTTGCTCTGTATTCTTTTGTATAAATCCACCTGCAATATCAATTATTTCTTGTGCATTTCGATAGGTTTTAGTTATGCTCAATTCTAAACCATATCCGAACGTTTCCTTAAAGTGAGTGAAGAGCGTAATATCAGAGCCTGCGTAAGCGTATATAGATTGCCAGTCATCTCCTACGGCAATTATCTTTGCATTACATAATTTGCTCAGTTCTTTGGTAAGGTCAAAACGCTGACGAGAAATATCCTGATATTCATCAACGATAATATATTTGAAATCCGGCACTATTTGTTGTTCTTCAGCTTCTCGCAAGATACGAGCGGATTCATTTATCATATCCTCAAAGTCAATAGCATTTCGCTCTTTGAGACATTTGGTGTATTCATGATAACATTGCTCGCAAATAGTCAAAAATAGTTTAGTACGCTCATTCTTAGAAGTGGTACTCCATGTACCAAATTTTTCAACAGAATATCCATTTGTTTTGAAGTTCTGTATAAATGTGCATACTAGGCTGACTAGCCTTGAAATATAGCGATTTTCTTCTGTGCTAACTATCTTTTCAAATATCTTTTTGGACTGACGGGGATGCAGTTCAAATCCATGTGCAATCAGTTCTTCCTCTAAATGCGTGAGCAAACTTCTGCCGTCATTATAGCCAGAGAAGGTATATATAAGGTCTGTACCATGTTTTTTATGCAGTTTGACTTTGTCGTTTACTTCGCGTTTATACCTTTCAATCTGCTCAGCATTATATCTGTTATTCTTACCATCCTGAGTAATACCAAAGTGTTCTATATAGGCAACCTTATCATCTTGTGTAATAGTGAAGTCTGGAGTATATAGTTTGTATGAATTAGCGATATTGAAAGGATATGGCTTTTCATATGTATACTCTATCCCCATTCGATACAGATAGTTTGCAATAATCACTTCTTGCGAGGAGCGCAAAGTCTCACGAACGATAGTCTGACATTTGCCGGTTCGCTCGTTAATGATTCTCTCGGTATATTCGTCTATGTTTCCGCGAATAGTAGAGAAATCGGCTTTAGAAATGTAATTGAAGAAATCGTTAAGGTCTTTCCCTTCGTAAGGCGCATCAAAATAACTACCAAAGAAAAGGATAAGTTTATCAACCAACTCTGGATTCTCAAGAATGTTTTCTTTAAGGTAATTGTTTATAACATTATACATGAAACCTTGGTCAACAATCATCTTGCGCTCAGCATCTTGCCTACGCAAAATTGCGTACCCGGTTTTATGAAAGGTGGTTACAGGGCAAGGAATGCGAAGTCTTTTGTTTATCTTGTCTTGCAGTTCACCTACAGCTTTATTGGTGAACGAGATTACCAAGATATCTTCAGGTGCGATGCCTTTCTTTTCAATAAGATAGCGTACTTTGGCAGAGACTGTGGTGGTCTTGCCTGCACCTGCGCCTGCTATAACCAATGTGAAATCCTCATCTGAAAGGACGACACGCCTTTGTTCCTCATCCAATAGTATTTTAGAATCAACAGGTAGAAGGATTTTGTCGAGATAATCCTTATCTTCCTTAAGATGTCGTTGAATGTATAGTTTGTTATGCTTCGCAATAATGGAAGATTCTTCATTTATGCATACATCTTCAAATTCTGCAAGGAATTTATCTGCATATATTCTTTCTAGGGCATTTCTCTTGCAATAATAGTCTAATGTATTAGCCCTTTTCGCATTCTCAAAGAAGGTATATGTTTGGGAATAGTTTTTTTGCAAATGAGCATAATCAGAACGAGCAATATATCGGTCGACCTCTTGCAGAGACATCAAATCCTTACGGAATAACATTAACTCCTTTATTTCAGGCGTCAATGCTTTAAAGTCAGCATAATCGGATTTGAATATGCTTAATATCTTATAGATGAGCGACATTTTATTCCCTTCTGCTCTGCAAAGATATAAAAAATCTCCCTTACCCGCAAAAGATAAGGGAGAAATTTTGGAGTAGCTTTATGCAGGAAGGTTACTCCTTATAGGTTGATTGATGACTAAACTCGCAGGAAATGGAGTGATTTCTCACGTCAAATTATCTTTCATCACTTGACGAGTCGCTTAACTTGACACGTTAAAATAAAAGAGCCAGGCTGTCGGGCCTGGCTTTGTAGTATGCTGTATGTCCCTTTGAATGCAGCGGGAGAGCATCGTGCGAGACATGGGGGGCGAAAGATTTCAGTAGCGTCTGACGTCTTCGATCTCTTCAATCTTCTTCAGGTCGTTGCAGATGGAATGGATGTCTCTGACGTCGTGCACACCCAGCCTGATTTCGGCCGTGAACAGGCCGTCGCTGGTCTCGATGTGTATGCTGTGGATGTTTATGTTGAGTTGCTGCGAAAGGATACCCGTAATTTGATGCAGAACGCCCACGCGGTCGAAGCCGACGATGTGCAGCGTCGCGGGGAAGGACAGTGTTCCGTGCGTTTCCCAAGTGGCGGCCAGGATGTGGTTTCCGTCGTTTGCCTTGAGTCGTTTGGCTACATCGCATTGGCGCTTGTGGATGATGATGTGCTGCTGCTCGTCGATGTATCCGAGCACATCGTCGCCGGGGATGGGGTGGCAGCAGTCGCACATGATGTAGCGATTGATAGTCTCCTCGCTGAGGATGAGCGGCTTTTTCTTGTCGATGACCAATCCTCCTTCGGTTCCCTCTTTAGGCTTTTCGCCGTTTTCCTCCCCTTCGGTTGGATTGGCCGACTGCTTGCGCTTGAAGATGGTCAAGTATCGGCTCCACTTCTTTTTCTTACGGATTTTCTCGTTCAGGGCATTCTTGTCGGCATCTCCGAGCGTGATGGTCCGCGAACCGATAGCGGAGAAGAGGTCCTCGCGGCTGTTGAGTTCGTGGAAGCGACACAGCTTTTCGATGTTGAGGCTAGTGGGCTCTTTCTCGTTCTTCTGCAAGAACTCGTTCAACAGTTCCTCTCCAATCTTCTGCTTCTCGCGTTCCATTCGGCGCAGGATGGCTTCTATTTTGCTCTTGGCTTTTGCTGTCGTGGCAATGTCCATCCAGTTCTTTTCCACCTTTTGGCTCTTCGAGACGAGCACTTCCACCTGGTCTCCGCTCTGCAGGACATGGCTGATGCCCTTCAGCCGGTGGTTGACCTTGGCGCCGATGCAGTGCGTCCCCAGGAAAGAGTGAATGCTGAAAGCGAAGTCCAGCACAGTGCAACCGGCCGGCATCGTCTTGAACTCGCCCTTAGGCGTCACGACGAAAATCTCGTTGGCAAACAGGTTGAGTTTGATGGTGTCGAGGAAGTCGATGGCATTGGGCTGCGGGTCGTCGAGAACTTCCCTTATGGTCTGAAGCCACCTGTTCAGTTCCTCCTCGTTGTTCACATTGTCTTCATCGTCGTTCTGGTCGCCTCCTTCAGTCTCTTCTTGCTCGGGGAGCGCGTGATCCTTATATTTCCAGTGAGCAGCAAGGCCATGTTCGGCGATGTCGTCCATGCGGCGACTTCGTATCTGCACCTCAACCCATTCACCGCTTTTGCTCATCAAGGTGATGTGGAGCGCCTGGTAGCCATTGGCTTTCGTGTTGTGAATCCAGTCGCGAGTACGCTCGGGGTGCGGCTTGTAGATGTTGCTGATGGTGTCGCCGATGGCATAGCACTCTCTGGTTTCCTTCTCCGGATTGATAGGGTCGAATATGATGCGGACGGCCAGGATGTCGTAAATCTCGTCGAAGGTGACATGCTTCGTCTGCATCTTGTTCCAGATGCTATAAGGCGTCTTGATGCGTGCTTTGATTTCGTAATGCATCCCCATCTCGTCGAGCTTCTGCCTGATGGGAGCCGTGAACTGGTCGAAGATGTTTGTCAGATGCTCGCGAATGCCCTCCAGCTGCTTTTGGATGTTGCTGTATTCCTCAGGGTGCTCGTATCTGAAACTAAGGTCCTCGAGTTCCTCCTTCACTTTGTTCAGGCCGAGACGATGTGCCAGGGGAGCATAGATATAGAGTGTCTCGCCGGCAATCTTATAGCGCTTGTTGGGAAGTTGGCTGCCCAGCGTACGCATGTTGTGCAGGCGGTCGGAAATCTTCACCAGTATGACGCGGATGTCCTCGCTCATGGTGAGCAGCAGTTTCTTAAAGGACTCCGCCTGTGCCGAAGCCTTGTCGCCAAAGATGCCGCCAGAGATTTTCGTCACGCCATCAACGATTTGCGCTATCCTCGGACCGAAGACATTGGCAATGTCCTCGGCCGTGTAGTCCGTGTCTTCCACCACATCGTGCAGCAGCGCCGAGCAGATGCCGGTACTGCCCAAGCCGATATCCTCGCACGCAATCTGTGCAACGGCAATGGGGTGCATGATATACGGTTCGCCGGAAAGGCGTCTGACACCCTTGTGAGCCTCCCGCGCAAAGTTGAAGGCCTTGTCGATAATCTCTGTATGCTTGCGATGATGGGATGCCAGATAAGTGTCTATCAAGTGTTGATAGGCATCGTTCACCATCTTCTCGTCATCCATTTCCCGAAGGTTAACATCTTCCATAATAAACATCTCCTCAATTCTTCCCCCGAAAGGGAAGGCCATAAAAGCCCATGTTTAGTTCACTCTGATTTTCTGTCCGCTGCGAATAGTGTTGCCGCGAATGCCGTTGATGCGTCGCAGATTGGCAACAGTCGTGTTGTTCCGGCGTGCTATGGCGCTCAGCGTATCACCCTTTCGCACCGTTACCGATGTGCCGCCTCGCCTTGTCCGCCCTTTCTTCCGAGAATGTTCCACGACGGGAATCTCTATTTGCGTCTGTACATCAGAGAGCGGCACATAAATAGAGTCGCCAGCCTCGATGAAGGCATTGATGGCAGCCGTCGGCATGCGAAGGGTACAGGGGTGTGTGTCGCCAGGGATAAGGGTAGTGCGATATTGCGGATTGAGCTTGCGGAGTTCTTCGCCGCCGATGCCGCAAAGCTCCACGATGCGCTCCATGCGAACGTTGCGGTGCACTTGTATTGTGTCTGTCCCCATCGGTAACTTGGTGTTGATGGGACAGATGTTGTGGTCGCAATAGTAGTTCATTATGTAGTTGGCGGCAATAAAGGCGGGCACGTAACCACGCGTTTCAGCCGGAAGGAACGGGTAGATAGCCCAATAATCCCTGACGCCGCCGGCTCGTTTGATAGCCTTCAGGATGTTGTTCGGGCCGCAGTTGTAGCTTGCGATGGCAAGTGTCCAGTCTCCGAAGATGCCGTAAAGGTCGTGCAGGTAGCGTGCTGCGGCATAGCTTGCCTTGATGGGGTCGCGTCGTTCGTCAATGAGGCTTGTCACTTCGAGGCCGTATTGCTTGCCTGTTCCAATCATGAACTGCCACAGTCCCACAGCGCCGGCCCGGCTGGTGGCGGTGGGGTTAAGAGCGCTTTCGATGATGGGGAGGTACTTCAGCTCCAGTGGCATCTGGTAGCTTTCGAGTGCTTCCTCGAAGATGGGATTGTAGAAGTTGCTTGCTCCCAGCAGTACGGCAACGGAGTTGCGAAGTCGTCCGCTGTAGAGGTCAATGTACTTCTGCACCACATTATTATAGGGCATTGCTATGACGTTGGGCAGTCTGCTGAGCCGGTTGGCATATGTCTGGGCGTCGTACTCCAGGTTTTCTCCGGTTGATTCGCAGCTTTCGTCGAAGAAGAGGAAGTTGCGTGTCTGCCAGTCTGCCAGCAGGCTGTCGATTTCCTGGGTCTGCATGCCTTCCGGCAGTTCCTCGATGACTTCGGGCAGCGCCAGCATGTCTTCCTCGTCTTCGAGTTGTGCGTGAACGAGGTTGGCTGTGCAGAGCAGGAGCGCCAGTATGGGGAGTCGGTATGTGAGTTTGTTCATTGTGTGTTGTTTAGAAGTTAAGGACGCATTGCACACCTGGTGTTGTGGTGCGTCGGTGCATGTCGAATCGTCCTGTTTCAATCATTGTGGGTAGTACTTGCAGGCTGAGGTCTCGTGAGATGTCGAATGTAGAGAGTTCTGCATCGACGTATGCATCGATGACGGAGAGCAGGTAAACGCCTCCGAATGCGAATATGCTGAGGTCTCGGAACCTACGGAAGGTGTCTCTTTTGCTCTTGAAGATTCCTTTGAATCTCTCTTCTTTTCCTACGATGCTATAGTTTGGCGGGAGCATTTTCTCATAGCTTTTCGTGTTTGGGTCGCTGTCCATGATGTCGAGATAGGCTTGCGAGTAGTCTGAGAGCATTTGGCTGTTCCATGAGAGGGCGTAAACGCATCCGAGGAATCCTCCTGCGATGAGGGGCAGTTTCCAGTATTTGCGATTGTAGAATTGGCCAGCTCCCGGAATGACGAGAGCGAGCCACATGGCTCGGATGGGGTTAGGCTTGAAGGTTGCGAGGTCTCGTCGTGGTCGCTTCTTTGCCAGTATGTTGTCGGTGATGGTGAAGAGTGCGGCGGTGTCTATGGCGAGTGAGTCGGTTGGTTGTGCCTCGTCGGTTGTTTGTATGGAGTCGGGCAGGAGCACATTGTCAGCTTCCTGCGCCATGATCGTTGAACAGTGTGGGTTGAACATTGAGCATGGGGCAAGCAGCAGGAGGATGATGAGGAGTGCGTGCCGTCGTGTCATGGTGTAGCTAGTTTAGCTGCGTAGTTTGTCGAGCATTTCGATGATGCGTTCCAGTTCAGACTCGTTGGCGAAGGGTATGCTTATTTTCCCTTTTCCTTTTTCGGAGCAGGTCATTTCGACGCGTGTCTTGAAGATTTTCCTGAGTCCTTCGCGCAGGAGGTTGTAGTCTGCGCTGAGGTTGGAGCCTTTCTGTCGGATGCGTGTGCCGGTCTTTGTCTTGATGGAAGCTCCTTCGCTGAGTTGTTTTGCCATGCTTTCTATTTGGCGTACGCTCATGGGTGCTTTTTTCATTTCGGCGAAGACCTTGAGTTGTGTTTCGGGGTCAGCGATGGCGAGGAGTGCTCGTGCATGTCCCATGTCGATTTCTCTGTTGCGCAGTGCCACTTGTACGCTTGCAGGGAGTTTCAGGAGGCGCAGGTAGTTGGCGATGGTGGCTCGGTTTTTGCCTACGCGCTCGCTGAGTTGGTCTTGTGTGAGGCTATATCCTTCGATGAGGTTTTGGTAGGCCAGTGCGACTTCTATTGCAGTGAGGTCTTCGCGTTGGATGTTTTCGACGAGTGCCATTTCGAGCATATTTTCGTCGTCCACGGTGCGGATGTATGCGGGGATGTTGGTCAGTCCGACTCGCTGACTTGCCCTCCATCGGCGTTCACCTGCGATGATTGTGTATGTACCGTCGCCCATGTCGCGCAGGGTGATGGGCTGTATGATGCCGATTTGCCGGATGCTGTTGGCGAGTTCTTGCAGAGAGTCGTCGTCGAAGTCGCGTCGCGGTTGGTTGGGATTCGGCCTGATGTCGTCCATTCTCACTTCGGAGAGGTTGGATGAGCCGCTTGTCTGGATGATTTCTGTCTGTAGGAGAGCGTCGAGTCCTCTGCCCAGCGCTTGTCCTTGATACTTCTTCTTTATTGCCATATTCTTAGTTCTTTATTGAACATTGACCATTGAACATTGACCATTTTTACTTCGCCAGGGCTTTGGGCGTAGCCTAATGTTCAATGGTCAATGTTCAATGGTCAATGTTTTTCCTTTGCTATTATCTCCTGAGCGAGTGCCAGGTGAGCTTTTGAGCCGGCGGCGTCGGCGTCGTAGAGTATGGCGGGTACGCCGTGGCTGGGTGCTTCGCTGAGTTTGACGTTGCGCTGGATGACGGTTTTGAACACGAGTTCGCGGAAGTGCCGCTTCACTTCTTCGTAGATTTGATTGGCGAGGCGGAGGCGACTGTCATACATGGTCAGGAGGAATCCCTCTATTTCGAGACGCGGGTTCATGCGTGTCTTGACGATTTTTATTGTGTTGAGCAGTTTGCTGATGCCTTCCAGGGCGAAGTATTCGCACTGGACGGGGATGATGACACTGTCGGCGGCTGTGAGCGCGTTCACTGTGATGAGGCCGAGGCTGGGACTGCAGTCGATGAGGATGTAGTCGTAGTCTCCCACGATGGGCTGTATTGTGTCCTTCAGTACTCGCTCTTGGGTTTTGAAGTTCAGCAGTTCGATTTCGGCTCCGACGAGGTTGATGTGCGATGGTACGATGTCGAGTCCGTCGATGTCTGTCGTGTAGATGACGTCCTTGATGTCAACCTGTCCGAGCAGTGCGTTGTAGATGCTGTGTTCCAGCTTGCTGACGTCCACGCCCATGCCGCTTGATGCGTTGGCTTGCGGGTCGGCGTCGATGAGTAGGACTTTCTTTTCGAGTGTGGCGAGTGAGGCAGCCAGGTTCATGCTTGTGGTAGTCTTGCCTACGCCGCCCTTTTGGTTTACTATTGCGATGACTTTGCTCATGTTAAACTTTTTTGCGAAGTTATAGGAGGAAGTTAAAGTGGAAGTTAACTCGCTACGCTCGTGGAAGTTAAAATGGACAATAGTTTTTGTTACCGCATATTGTATTGTCCAGCGCGAAACGCTTAACTTCCAGCCAGTAAAGCTGGCTTAACTTCTTTTTATTACTTCCATTTTTACTTCCAATAATTACTGTTTTAAGAAATTGTTGCAAATATACGCCAAAAGTCTGAAATACGTGCTATTTTCCTTAAGCAGAATGCTTAATGTGTTGATAAGTGCGTGCTTTTGTTGATAACTAAGGCTGTTTATCAACATGTTTTGCCATGTTTTGTTGCGTGGTTCTGCACTTTGGCTTTTCCGATGCAGCACGTTGAGTAGATTGCACGATGGCGAATGTGCAATTGCACGTTCGCGATGATGCAATTGCACGTTCGCCATCGTGCAATGAACTTCCCGTGCCAAGTGGAGTGGCGAGGTGCGTTGGGAAGGGAGGTGCGGCGTGCTGTTGAGGGTGTCGCGTGCAGGTGCGTGCGAGGACAAATTCAGAAATCTTTTGGTCTTTCTCTTTGTGCTTTGCTTGTTTCTTCGTATCTTTGTGCAGGAAAAAACGTGCAGTTATGTCAAACAGACCCTTGATACTAATCTCGAACGACGATGGTGTAGGGGTGCAGGGGCTTGAAGTCCTGACCGCCCTGATGTGCCAGTTAGGCGAAGTTGTAGTGGTGGCTCCCGACGGGCCTCGCAGTGCGGCCTCGTGCTGTATATCGCCTCTCACCACGATTACCATAAAGCTGTTGCAGGAACAGCCAGGCTTGAAGGTCTATCGATGCAGCGGTACGCCCACAGACTGCGTGAAGCTTGCGCTCGACGGGCTGCTGGAGAGGCGTCCGGACCTTGTGGTGAGTGGCATCAATCACGGCGATAACGCGTCGGTGTCGGTGCACTACAGCGGTACGGTCGGTGCGGCTTTCGAGGCTTGCATGAAGGCTGTGCCGGCGATTGCCTACAGCCTCAAGACCAAGAGTCAGCAATGTGATTTCCGCCCTTACGAGGCGGAGGTCGTCAGGATAGCCCGCAACGTCCTGGAAAACGGCCTGCCGGAGGATGTGCTGCTCAACGTCAACTTCCCCGTGGTGGCCCAGCTGAAAGGCACCCGCTTCTGCCGGACCAGTCGCGGACGATGGATGAAGGAGATGATGCAGGTGGGCGAAGACCAGTACCGCCTCACAGGTTATTTCCAGAACCTCGAGCCCGATGCTACCGACACAGACTTGTGGGCTCTCGATAACGGCTACGCGTCCATCACGCCCATACAGCTCGATATGACCGACTACAAACAGCTCGAAGTCTTACAGGGGCAAGGGGCAAGGGGCAAGGAGCAAGAGAAAACCTTCTGCCTCGGCAACCCTCCTGCCCCTTGCTCCTCGCCCCTTGCCCCTAATAAACAGGAACAATGAAGTACTATCTCATAGCAGGCGAGGCAAGTGGCGACGTTCATGCGAGCCACTTGATGGCGGCCATCAGGCAGCAGGATGCGGCGGCTCAGTTCCGTTGCTTCGGCGGAGACATGATGGCGGCCCAAGGTGCGGAGCTCGTCCAGCATTATCGCGACCTTGCCTATATGGGTTTCATCCCCGTCATCATGCACCTGCCGACCATCCTTCGCGGCATGAAACGCTGTCAGCAGGACATCCTCGCGTGGCAGCCCGACGTGCTGATTCTGGTCGATTACCCAGGCTTCAACCTCAAGATAGCACGCTTCGTCAAGCAGCACAGCACTATTCCCGTGGTCTATTACATCGCTCCGAAGATCTGGGCATGGAAGGAACATCG
>Ga0310694_10005756_pt1 | contig 11819 bp, 6 predicted proteins | sample 174DNAGHGhighgp2_FD_203884 | JGI IMG/M metagenome (GOLD analysis project Ga0310694, IMG submission 203884) | Sheep rumen microbial communities from Palmerston North, Manawatu-Wanganui, New Zealand - 1742 DNA GHGhigh gp2 (v2) (version 2) | ecosystem: Host-associated > Mammals > Digestive system >...
CATAGATAAGGGTTATGTGGTGCAGAGGCAAGGCCGCTATAAATGGCATGTGGTTATTACACGTTCATAGCCTATAGCGATTAAGGATTGTGCATCTTACTTTCGACAAATGAATGTCCTCGGCGGCGGGAGCTGCCGGGGATTAATATATATAATAATGTGTAACGACATAAAATGAGATAAAGCGATGATGATGAAACAACTATTCAGACATACAACCTCCCTTCTCCGTACAGCCCTGCTGTTCGGAGCCGCAGCTTTCGTAAATATCCAGCAGACTCAGGCGCAGACTAAGTTACCCGATGCCTTTGAAACTATTGACCCAACTCAGGTAGATTGGAGTCAAGAACCGTATTTCTATATTCAGTTCAATGAGGGCAATGTACATAGTTTCTTAGCTGAGTATGGAGGAAATGTTATGCGTGGAAAAGACTATACTCCTTATGCCAAGAGTATGCAGTGGACATTGGTGAATACAGGCACTACTGGCAAGTATTATCTGAAAAGTAAGAGAGGAAACTATGCTGCTTATGATGGTTCTAAGTATTGGAGAGCTTACTCTGAATCTGACAGGAATGGGAAAAGTTATTATGTCTTTACACTCAGTAAACGTAGCGAAGGATACTATAACATTGTGGTTGACGGTCTGATTCGTCATGATGATAGCAAAAATAGAGATTATGAGCAAGTTTTAGGTCGTGAAAATGGTAACGAATGGGGTGGCATAAGGGGGTTTGACATTAACAGTTCTCGTGCCCTTGTTCGTTTCGTTAGGTTAAAGCCTAATGTGGCACATATTATTTATTATAGAGGTGAACATGCTGATGGTCAGGATCATCCAGCAAATGCACCTGATGCTACTACTACTCCCCACTATCTTACCTATTCTGGTACGAATGCAGCCCTTAATGGAACTGATAATTGGTGGCCTGCAACCGTTTCTTCCCAGAAATCGATAATACCATCAAATAAATCTGTCTGGACTTTGCCAACGGCGGCAGTCTATCATAAGGATGGTCTGTGGACATTGGAGGAAACAAGTACTGAAGGCCAATTTTATATTAAAAAATATGGCAGTAGCCAATATTTGAATGCGGAAGAAAAATGGTCGGGGGTTTATTTTAGTGTGTTAGGGGCACAGAATAGTACTTATGGCAAGTATGTTCTTGAGACCCCTGATGCTTATGGGCGCTATACGAGAATTCGTAATATTTGTCCTAATTGGGGATATCAGCGTTTTTTGCACAAGGCTCAAGGAGACGGATGGGAGGTCTTGCAATGGGTGGAAGATGACAACCAAGCTAACGACTATTGGTATGCGGGTTTCTTGCCTGTAGAAGTACCTGCTTCTAATCAAGATGATTTCTATAAGGTGGTATTGAGGACAGGTGATAATATGTTGAGTAGTGATGGAACTCTGAAGCCATATTTTGCCTTTAATCCTGATAAGTGGACATTGGAGCAGGTTGATGACTATCAACACTTCAGACTGAAAAATCTTGACGGTCAGTATTATGTGGCAGATGGATCATTGACGAGTAATGCATCAGAAGCCAAGTGGTTTACTAATGAGGAACTTAGTTCTTCTTATGCTATTGAATGGCTTCCCAATACGGAAACACGTGTTAATCACAATATCACTCACAAGATATCAAATGTGAGACTTTATTATCAGTATAATCCGACAACTCCTGAGAGACAGAAGGTTTATGGGCAACAGGGATTGGTAACTGATGCTGATTCAGAATGGAAAAATGAGGATGGCACTCAGAAAGTGAATGAGTTTATTATTACCCACTACGTGAAGAAAGGCCAGACGCTTGAGTTCGGTTTGCCAACCACCTTGGGCTCCAACAATGACCACCGACTTTACCAACGATGGTATAACTATAATAATGATACGGATCTTGATGGTCTGAAGAACCATTTTAGATTGAAGACAAGTGTAGGTGAGGTGATGAGCTATATATATAATAATGGTATTGTAACGGGTGAGGATCTTGACTGGTCTTTGATATCGCAATTCCCAGGATCAAAAAAGTATGAGTCACACCTGTTTACCTATTGCAATAGTGATGGTCAAAGATTTACATTGGCTGCAGATGTGTCGCGTTATAATGATTTCACCTACGCGAATACTGCTTCTCATCTTGATGGAGATTTGAATGAGCCTTCGCTTACCATGCGTTACATATATTACATGAGGGATGCTAAGGAAATGGCGAAAAAACTGACCGCCAACACAGAGGGCAGCGACAACTGGATTCGGGATAAGATAATTCATTTCCCTGCGCGAAGACTATCTTATGACTCCAACAAAAGAGCTGAATACCAGGGTGAGTTTATTGGCATATATCATACATTCAGGGATTATTGGGTGTTTAATACAGGAAATCCAAATGACACTAACGACGACCATCTGGTAAATGCTGACAATGTGAATGGAAAGATTGAGGTTGAGATAGAAGACCCAAATGGAACAGGCATCACCTTAGGTGGAAAAGACAACAAGGGCTATTATCTTTATGACGAAGGAAAGCCCGGGGCTAATAAAACATATGGTGACAGTCGATATGTAGCATTCAAATATCCTGGCGAGACTGTTAATGCAACAGGCAAGAACAATCCTGCCTATCTGAAAGTCTATTTTAACTATGGTGATACTCGATATCAGATAGAAAAGTATACCATTTACTTTGATGATGATACTTCTACATTACCTTGGACGGATGCCAACAGTTCAAATCCGCAGGTTAAGAATAGTAAGCGTGACCCTAACAAATTGCGAGAGGTTGCAGGCAAACCCATAGCCAAGATTACATTTGACTATCCTGCAGGAGCAAACTATAAAACGTCTGCCGAACATACCATACATAATAATGGTTCTTTGAACAACTGGTGGCAGGAGATACCTAACTCCAGCCCTCTTCCTCTGACGTTTGAAAATACGAACTATGGATTTGATGGCGATAACTGCAGCTGGGGTTCCTATGCGTTGGTCACTCAAACAGGAACACCTTATGGAAATCATAAAACTGTTCTACCTGCTAGCGATGGTGAGCATGGTTATAATATAAGACCCGATGCTGGCATGAACTCTGCTTTCCTATATATAGATGCTTCTGAACAGCCTGGAGATATATGCTCAATTGACTTTACTGGTGAATTCTGTGCAAATGATGTTTTGATGTGTTCTGGTTGGATTTCTGGTGCAAACGCTATTTCCGATGCTGAACGCTGCCCAGGAAGCGTGACTATTACAGTAAAAGGCGAGCGTATGGAGAGTGGCGAAAAGAAAGAGTACGATATCTATCGTTTCTGTCCTGGACAGTGTTATGAGCTTGACAATGGTGACTATGTAAACTGGCAGCAGTTCTACTTTGAATTCTCTATTGAGAAAAAGTATGATAGACACTGGATTGAAGTGAACAACAACTGCGTGAGCTCTACTGGTGGTGACTTTATGCTTGACAACATTGAGGTCTATGCTATGGTGCCTGAGGTGAAGCCAGAAATGAATACGCCTGTCTGTCTGGATAAGAATGGTAAGACGGATATGCGTCTTTTGAAACTTACTTTGGGTTATGACAAGTTGGTAAAGGCTACAGGAACGAATGAAAGTGCACCAGAAAATAGCAACTTGCCTCTGGGTGTTGTGTTCCTGAAAAAAGATGTATTCCTCAAAAAGTTCCAAGAAGGATTGAAAACATATAATAGTATTATTATTTCCATGGAAGATATGGAAAAGAATATTGAGGATGGTGTCTATAAGGAAGTTACTTCGACTTATAAGAATGCTTACGAATATGCCTTCAACGCAGCCTTGCTTGGAACAAAGAGTATCTGGGACGCTAATAATTCTTCCGATAATGAAGGGGCTGGTATTCTCAATTTCCGATGGAACAACAAGTTTGATAACATTGAAAAGTATGTGTTCGCCAAAGCGGTTAATAATACAAAGACTATCTATGGTTACACTGATCCGGAAACAAAAGAGCGTTTTCTGGTGATGAATGGTAACTATCCGAAACTCAAATGGCAAACAAATACTGACTATTATATAGTCTTGAATATCAATGGTATATCCAACATTGATGATTTGTATACCAATTTTAATATTTGTTCAGACTGTAATAGATACGACGTGTTCCAGATTGATCCGCCATACACAATCTTGAGTATGGAATCATCAGATGTAACTCAGGAACTGGTGGTGTGTGAAGGAAAGGTACCAACGGTGCTGACTGACTTAAAGGGCTATGATGTATATGGCAAGGAGGCTCCAATGAAGGATCTGAACTTCGACTGGTGGCTGGGTAATAATGACAAATCTTATCCTGAGAACTTGGCAACGCTGGAGAACTATCATAATCAGAAGAACAGTGCAGAAACAGTACGTCTGGACGAGGCTCTATCTTATCTACGAGCGTATTATCCTGGTGTGACCTCTCTGGATGGCCTTATGGCCAAGACCTCTAATACTCCGTATCTCACCGCAGATATGATTGCATATTTGCAGGAGCTGGTGGACAAAGGTCAGTTGGTACTCCATCAGAAGTCTGTGAGCATCCCGGCAGAAAAGGCTCATACCACAGATCCCGTCGATCCTTATTTCTACCTCGTGGCTTGTCCTATCCATGACGAGAAATTCAAGCAGGCCTTGGATTCAAAAGGCATGTACAGTTTAATAACCAATGGCTCCATGGAAGGTATCGAAGATAGGAACTTTTATATGTGTGATCCAAATACTGCTGGAAAGCAGCCTGCAGCCCTTGTATCTGGCGTTGGCAAGAATGATACGCGTGGCGTCAGCATTACGAGTGGAGCGACTTCCAATAATTATGAGTGGGATACACAGTTCTTTATCTGTTCGGATGAGGTAATTCCTATAGGGACAACGTTCCATCTGGAATTTGATTATAAGGCAAGTGAAACAACTACAATTCATACCCAATCACACACCAAGCCAGGAGAGTGGATTGCCAGTACTTGCATTGGTGATGTTGTTCCCACTAGTGAATGGCAACACTTCAAGAAAGACATTGAGGTTACTACAGATATGGGTGGCTCAAACAACAACTTTAAGAGCATAGCCTTCAACCTGTGGACAGGTTCACCTATCACTTATCAATTCGACAATGTTGTATTAACTGTTCATAAAGAATTTGATGTGGCTTACTTCTGCGACGAGCCGCAGGGACTGCGCATGAAAGTGGGTGAGAAGGCGCCTACGCTGAAGTGTGGCTTCGTGCCAAATGAAAATGGCTTCACTGAGTATAACTATCCTACAGACAGCGATCCTGTGTTGAGTATCCGTCTGGCCAAGGCTGCCCAGTTTGAGACGGTTAAGAATGATGCAGACGAGGCCACTACAGTGAGTACGACGGTGAACTATCTGTGGCTGCCCATCCGTAATGCCGAGACAGAGACGGCAACAGGCGTCATCCAGAAGTCGGATGATGACAATATCTACTTGGCCTCAACCAACGACTCGGTATGGAACAAGAATATATACAAGTCGATGTCGGCGACAGTTCCTTCACTGCCTGTTGTAGGAAGAATCGTCAAGTTGAACGCCACTAACACCAAGAATGATGCAACCGTAGACCAGAGAGGAAACCGTCTGTGCGTCTATTTCACTAACAACTTTGAGGTGCGTGAAGGTTATAACTATACGCTCAGCCTGCCGTTCAAGGAAGTGGGTGACGTGAATACCTGTGACGGTACACTGCTTATTAACCTGAAAATCGTGCCTGACTACGAAGTATGGACGGGCGGAGCCGATAATACGGATTGGAATAACGACGAGAACTGGAGACGTGCGGATGGCAACACAACAAACAGTAGTGGTGTAAATGGAGATGAATTATATGTGAAGGAAGCGGCTAATGATTCGCCACTGAAAGGCTATAAAACTAATGCCGAGAACTATCGTTCATCGAAGGATCGAGTATTCCGTAAGGGCTTTGCTCCGCTCTACTGTACACATATCCTGATGAAGACTGACGAATGGGGCGATGCCCCGGTGCTTTATGATGCCCTTGACGATGAGACCACAGCCAATAATCATGCACTGACAAACTCACCGTTCCCCAACTTGAGGGATAAAGACAATTGGGACGGAAATGGTACCAAGGCTACAGCAACATCTATCCTACGCTACGACATGCAGGCACGTTCCTATAAGTTATGGAATGAAACCTATGGTAGTTATCCTGACAAGGGCGAGAGAGCACAGGATGGTGACCTCTATGCCGAAATGTATCAGGTGAACAGTTGCGATGAGATCGCCTTCCAGCCAGGCACAGAACTGAGAAATGCACATCTGCTGAACTACAACTCGGCGTGGGTGGAGTATGAACTCGACAATAAACGCTGGTATCTGCTTGGCTCACCGCTTCAGGGCACCATCTCTGGAGAGTGGTATGCTCCCACAGGCACTGCCCAGCAGAAGACCACCTATTATGATAATGTGACCTTCGGCACAGGCTACGATCGCTATGCCCCTGCCATCTATCAGCGAAGTTGGGACAAGGCCAAGGCTGTGCTTTATGAGGTAGGGGCTAATTACGATAAAACTGATGATGCCCAGAACAATAACAATGACATTGCAAATCAGGGATCGTGGGGTTCTACATGGCAGACTCCTACAGGTGGCGCTGACGATTATCTCGACCGCTTAGGCTATAAGCCTTTCGGTGCCAAGAAGGCCAATGTGGCTATTCAGGGCATCTGGAGCAATACTTATAATGATGCTCAGGTAGACTATGGTAATGGTGGTTTCTCAGTGATGGTAATGAACCATCTGAAGAGTAACGATACCAGCGGAGGCAAGTCTGTCATCCGTCTGCCCAAGGAGGATACGGAGTATGAGTACTGGGACTATGGTAAGAACGAACACGGAACGAACACAGAACTGAGTACCGTCAGAACAAAAGATCGTGCAAAGAACCGTGGTCGTCTGAAGACTGACCTGCTGCTGCCCACCTCGACTCAGAAGACAGAGGCTACTGCCAGCCGCTATGGAGACCATCGTACCTATACCCGTGTGCCGACGAAGGTGGGAGATGGAGGTCTCCCCATGACACTTCGTTCCTTTGCAGAGACTGTGCCAGCGGGTGAGTCTAAACTGGGCTTCTTCCTTGTGGAGAACCCGTTCCCGTGTGGACTGAATATGGATGCTTTCTTTGCAGGAAACAGCGGACTGAACAAGAAATACTGGCTGCTCACTGCTACAGGGCAGCAGCTCGTACAACAGGTTGCTGATGATGACTGGATAAACCAAAGCGGAAGTAACTTCACTACTGCCAATAACGTCTTGGCTCCAGGACAGGGCTTCTTCGTGCAGGCCACTTCAGGTGAGAATGATCTTACTGTCACCTTTTCCAAGGATATGCAGGTGCAGAGTCGCTATGGAGTAAAGAGTAATACGGGCAGGACATATACCGTCGTGGTAGGCACAGAGCAGGTGATGGAGGATAAAACGATTGAGTTCGACGAGGATGGTGATGGTACGGTAGATTACACCGAGACGATACAGGTGCCGAAGGTGGACGGAACTGGCAATTATGTGGTTAAGTATATAGAGGATGAGGTGGTCATCTATAACTATGATCAGACCACTAATGATGACTATAAGTATCCGTTGAAGGCCCGAACTCGTGGCGAGGATGCAAATCTTGTGGGTCTCGTCATTACCGCTCAGCGCGGTAATGACCTGAGCAGTGCGCTGGTAATGCAACGCGATGGAGCCAGCAATGACTTCCTGCCTGAGGAGGACACGGAGGTGTTTATCAACTCCGACCTCGTGAATGCCCCTACGGTCTATACGCTTTGCGGACGGTTGGCCACGACCATCAACTCCATCCATGACTTCCGCAGCCTGCCGATAGGCGTGGAGTCGAGCAGCGATGCACCTTGCACGCTGACCTTCAATGGCGTGGAGTTGTTGGGTGACTCTATCAGTTTCTATGATGCTGTGGAGCAGAAGCTGACGCCGCTGAAGTCGGGTATGCAGTTCGCGGTCAGCGGTCAGACACAGAACCGCTACTATCTCGTCCGAAGCCTAAACCCGAAGGAGGCCGCCGAGGAGACGCATCTGCAGATATTCACAAAGGGTACCGTGGCTACGGTCGTTGCTTCAACCCAGGAGCCGCTGACCATTGTGCGCTGTTTCGACGCGGCAGGCCGCCTCGTCTACAGCGCCAGCCCGCAGACGGCAGAACACAGCTTCGATCTGCCAGACAATGGCGTCTACATCATAGAGGCCCAGACGGAGAACGACCGTAAGACGAAGAAGGTGATGACGAAGTAGCTTTTTGGTTACGAATTAAAACGAATGGCACGAATGAGGCGCTTCTTACATCTTGCTTCTTACATCTTGCTTCTCTCGTTGGCCGTAGGATGCAGCTCCGTCGTCGACGACGAGGAGAACGAGGTGAAGGAGTATGTCAAGGTGGGTGACCGAGTGCCGGCGTTTTCGGTGGAGGCGGTATGTGACGACGGATCGACAACGATGTTCTCTACGGCTGCACTGACGGGGGAAACAGTCATTGTGCTGTTTCATACGTCGTGCAGTGACTGTCAGCGTGAACTGCCACGCCTGAACGATTATTTCCTGCAAAACCGTAGCAAACCGGGCTTCCAGATGGTGGCCATCAGCCGTGAGGAGAGTGCTGAAAGCATAGCCACCTTCTGGAAAGCGCAGGGTCTGTCTATACCTTATTCCCCACAGGCAGACAGGCGTATCTACAACTTGTTTGCCTCATCAATCATTCCCAGGGTGTACTTCTGTTCCTCAGAAGGTATCGTCTCTAAGGTCTGTATAGAGAAGGTGGATTTTTAGGACAGCCCTTCGATCTCTCCGTTGACGATGGTGATACGTTCTGCCTGCGGACTCTTGGGTAATCCCGGCATACGGAGCATGTCGCCGGCAATAGCCACTATCATCTCGCTGCCACAGTTCAACATGACATCGCGTATACGGATAGTGAAGCCTTCAGGTGAGCCGTAACGCGTAGAATCTGCCGTAAACGAGAACTGTGTCTTGGCGATGCAGACGGGATAGTGGGCAATGGCACCGTCATCGTCAGTAAAGATGGCGCGCAGAGCCTCCAACTTTTTCTTTGCTGTTTTACTGTATTCCACTGCCGAGGCTCCGTAAATGCTCTTGCAAACCTTTTCTATCTTGTTTTCCAAGGTGTCAGCCTCCTTATAGGTAAAGTGGATTGGCAACGGTTGCTGTCTCTCGATGGTGTCGATGACGGTTTGGGCCAGTTCCGTTGCACCCTCTCCACCACGGAGGAAGGCCTCGTTGACGGCAAAGCCCACTCCCCAGTCCTCGCAGTTTTTGCGAACAATATCTATTTCCTCTTCCAAGTCGGTGTCATGACGATTGAGGGTGACAACGACGGGCTGGCCAAAACCCTGCATGTTGCGGATATGGCGGTTGAGATTCTTCAGACCCTCTGTCAGCCCCTGGGCGTTGGGCTCCTTGATATGATCAAGGTCTACACCACCGTGCATCTTCAATCCTTGTGTGGTGGCGACGATGACCACCAATCGGGGCTGAAGCCCAGTTTTTCGGCACTTGATGTCGAAGAACTTCTCAGCTCCCAAGTCTGCGCCAAAGCCAGCTTCAGTTACCACGTAGTCGCAGAAGGTCATGGCCATTTTGGTGGCAAGCACGCTGGAACAGCCGTGAGCGATGTTGGCAAATGGACCACCATGGATGAAAGCGGGGGTGTGCTCCGTTGTCTGTACGAGGTTGGGGTTGAGGGCATCTCTTAGCAGGACGGTGATGGCACCTGCTACCCCAAGGTCTTTCACTCTGAATGGCTTGCCATCGGCGGTAATGCCCAGGACAATGTTCTCGATGCGACGTTGCAAGTCGTCCTCGCTGGTGGCGAGGCAGAGAATGGCCATGAGTTCCGAGGCGGGAGTAATCTCGAAGCCTGTCTCAGAGATTACGCCGTCGCCGCGAAGTCCAGTGACCACATTGCGCAGGGCACGGTCATTCACGTCAAGGACCCGCTTCCAGAAGATTTCCCGCAAAGAGAAGCCCTCCTTGCGGTGCTGATAGATATAATTGTCGAGCAGTGCACTAATGGTGTTGTGGGCCGAAGTCACCGCATGAAAGTCACCAGTAAAGTGCAGATTGATCTTCTCCATTGGCAGCACCTGAGCATATCCACCTCCGGCTGCTCCGCCCTTCATTCCAAAACAAGGACCGAGGGACGGCTCGCGCAAGGCTACTGCAGCACACTTGCCGAGTTTGTTCAGACCTAATGTCAGGCCAATGCTGACAGTGGTTTTTCCAATACCTGCTTTTGTCGGACTGATGGCGGTGACAAGGATAAGGCGGCTCTGTCTTACCTTCTCTTCGTCTATCAGGCGAATAGGTACTTTGGCCATATAGCGGCCGTAAGGCTCTATTTCTTCTGGCGCTATGCCGATACGCGATGCAATCTCGTTGATGTGGTCAAGCTGACACTCCCGAGCTATTTGTATGTCTGTTTTCATCTTTTATGATTAGTTAGCGGTGTGCAAAGGTAGGGATTTATTTCCTATTTACCAAAAAATACGCTCAAAATGCCTTGCGAAAACAGTTTTGCGATTGAAAATATAGGTAAAAACTTGGTCGTTTACCGAAAAAAGGGTAACTTTGCAGCGTCCAAGTAGAGGCTGCGCCAACTACTGTAAATCGGACAAATATCTTTTAATTATATAGAAGAGGAACAATAAAGAAAGTGACTATGAACGAGAAAGACAACAATCAACAGGGACTGCAGATAGAACTGACGCCCGATGTGGCACAGGGCGAGTATGCCAATTTTGCCATTATTACCCATTCTTCCAGCGACTTCGTGATTGATTTCGCGCGTGTACTCCCCGGTTTACCCAAAGCACAGGTGAAGAGCCGCATCCTCCTGGCCCCAGAACATGCAAAACGGCTTATGCTGGCATTGCAGGAAAACATCGGACGCTACGAACGTATATATGGTACCATCAAGATTCCCAAGCAGGATCCCGGCATGATTGCACCCTTCAATGCGACGAAAGGCGAAGCCTGATGATTATTTTATGTTCATACGTACATATTTATATATATACCACAATTCGTATTATAGAAAGAGTATGACGGAGAACCGCAAGGGGTGTTAATGATATTTAATACAGTTATATTTTGTTAATTATGATAAAGGAGAAGTTTATTTCTCCTTTTTTAATTAGGTAGATTCGGAAAATAGTTGTACCTTTGCAGCCCGAATCGCCTTTTCATGGGCGTACTATTACGTAAATAGCTGAATATAAACAAAATAATATATAAACAAATAATTAAAAAGTAAAAGTATTATGCCTACAATTTCACAATTGGTAAGAAAAGGCAGAAAGGTAATCGTAGACAAGAGCAAGTCTCCCGCATTGGACAATTGTCCTCAGCGTCGCGGTGTGTGCGTGCGTGTGTATACGACAACCCCGAAGAAGCCTAATTCGGCTATGCGTAAGGTAGCCCGTGTTCGTCTGACTAATCAGAAGGAAGTTAACTCGTACATCCCCGGTGAGGGTCACAACCTGCAGGAGCACAGCATCGTGCTGGTGCGCGGTGGTCGTGTGAAGGACTTACCCGGTGTGCGCTATCACATCGTTCGCGGCACACTTGATACCGCCGGTGTGGCTAACCGCCTGCAGCGCCGCTCCAAGTACGGAGCTAAGCGTCCGAAGCAGAAGAAGTAAGCCTGAGCTGGTGAGTTGATGGGTTTTTGAGTTTATGGGTTGGCTCGGAGAGGAGCGTCGCTCAAGACCAAAAACTCACAGGA
>Ga0310694_10005758_pt1 | contig 11818 bp, 7 predicted proteins | sample 174DNAGHGhighgp2_FD_203884 | JGI IMG/M metagenome (GOLD analysis project Ga0310694, IMG submission 203884) | Sheep rumen microbial communities from Palmerston North, Manawatu-Wanganui, New Zealand - 1742 DNA GHGhigh gp2 (v2) (version 2) | ecosystem: Host-associated > Mammals > Digestive system >...
TTGGCATTTTGCTGAGCTGCTTTTCTACAAACGAAGTAAAATTTTTAAGCTTGTCAATTAAAAATGGCGAGACGAAAAATCCTGTCAAGCTTCCGATAGTCGCGCCCGCCAAAATCAAAACCAAGCTTGCGAGTGTCAATTTAAAAATTCCGGTGTCTACTTGAAAAAATTCCAGATTAATGTACGAAATCAGAAACGGGCTTGCTTGATGCAGAGCCGCGCCGCCGACTATCGCACAAGTCAACGTTATGAAAAATTTTATCGCTTTATCAAGCATAAACTTCACCTCCTATAAAGTTTACGCAAAGCCTAGCATATTTTTCTGAAATTTTACTGATTGACATTGACGGGGAAAAATTTTTTATCTGCGTCTAATAATTTTGCGACGCGCTCGACGATTTTTTCCGCGAGTTCGGTCTTGCTCATCTTCGGAAAGTTTTCGACCTGTCCGCCACGCCGAATAATTGACGCAATGTTTGTTTCGACGCCGAAGCCCGCGCCCGCCGCCGTCACGTCATTTGCAACGATGAAGTCCAAATTTTTTTCGACAAGTTTTTTGCTTGCGTAATCCAAAACGTTTTGAGTTTCCGCCGCGAAACCGACGAGCACTTGAGATTTTTTCAGGCCGCCGAGTTCTTTTAAGATGTCGGGATTTTTCACAAGCTCAAGCGTCAACGTGTCAGCGGATTTTTTTATTTTTTGCGCGGCGGGATTTTTTACGCGATAATCGGCGACGGCAGCGGACATAATCACCGCGTCGACCGAATCGAATTCTTTCAAGACTGCCGCGCGCATTTCTAAAGCCGACTCGACCTTGACGAAAGTTTTTAAATCGTTCGGCGGTTCCAGTTCGCTCTTGCCGGAAATTAAAATGACGTCCGCGCCCGCGTTGGCCGCCGCCTTTGCAATTTCGTAGCCCATGCGCCCGCTTGAACGATTGCCGATGTAGCGCACAGGGTCTATCGCCTCGACGGTGCCGCCCGCCGTCACCAAAATTTTCTTCCCGCTCAAATTTCCCGCCGCGAAAAATTTTTCCACTGCCGCGCAAATTTCTACAGGCTCCGGCAAACGACCTTTCCCGACCGCCCCGCAAGCCAATTCGCCCGACGCCGGCTCCAAAACTTTCACGCCGCGCGACTTGAGGATTTTTAAATTTTCTTGCGTCGCGGGATTCAAAAACATTTTCGTGTTCATCGACGGCGCGATTAACAGCGGCTTATCCGAAGCCAAAATCGTCGTCGTCAAAAGGTCGTCGGCTATTCCGTGCGCGGCCTTCGCCAAAAAATTTGCCGTGGCTGGCGCGATTAAAATCATGTCGGCGAAATCCGCCAAAGCCACGTGCGCAACATGAAAATGCGCCGCGTCCCCAAACATTTCCACGAACGCGGCGTTGCCCGTAATTTCTTCAAACGTTCTCGGCGAAATAAATTCCGTCGCTGCCAAAGTCATCATCACGCGGACATTCGCGCCGGATTTTTTCAGGCGGCTGGCGACCTCGACGACCTTATAAGCCGCAATGCCGCCCGTCACGCCGATTAAAATATTTTTTTTGTCAAGCATGATTTAATCCTTTATCGTGTAAGTGATTTTTCCTTCGTTGATTTCTTCCATGGCGTTGGTGACAAATTTTGTTGCGCGATTTTCCACGCGGCAGGGTTTGCCGCTCAAAAGTTCGCGGGCGCGTTTGCTTGCCAGCACGACCAAAGCGTAGCGGCTGTGCGTTTGCTTGAGCATTGAGTCCGTCGAAGGATTGACCATGCTAAGCGGCGTTGCGTTCAGTTTCATTTAAAAGCCTCCATCAAAATTAAATTTTTCCTCGTTGCGCGAAACCTTCAAGCGTTCCGCCGTCAAAATCGCTTTGATTTTTTCTACGGCATTTTCAATCGAATCGTTCACGACGACGTAATCGTATTCCAGTCCGACGTTTATTTCGGCCAGCGCGTTTTTCATTCGTCGCGATAAAGATTCGGGCGTCTCGGTACCGCGTCCTTCGATTCGGCGTCTAAGTTCTTCCAAACTCGGCGGCAAAAGAAAAATGTAAACACCTTCAGGACATTTGCGCTTGACGTTGAGTGCGCCCTGCACGTCGATTTCCAAAAGAATATCTTCGCCGCGATTGAGCCGCTCCTCGATTTTGTTCAGCGGCGTCCCGTAAAAATTTCCGTAAACTTCCGCGTGCTCCAAAAATTTTCCGTCGGCAATCCAATTTTTAAATTCCGCGACGCTCAAGAAATAATATTCTTTTCCATCGACTTCGCCGGGGCGGGGTGCTCTGGTCGTCGCCGAAATGGAATAAGCGACTTCAGGCAAGTCACTCAAAATTTTTTTGCAAACAGTGCCCTTGCCCGTGCCGCTCGCGCCCGAAATTACAATCAACAATCCGCGAGTCATCTAATCTTCTCCGATAAAAAATTTTTCTTTTTGGATGCAACGTCACGTTGCCCCTTGCCCGTGCCGCTCGCGCCCGAAATTACAATCAATAATCCGCGAGTCATTTAATCTTCTCCGTCAAAAAATTTTCCGTTGAATTAAAATTCGCCCTCGAAAACTTTTTCTGCCGCGCCCGTCATGAAGATATGATTATTTTCGCGCCAATCGATGTTAAGTTCGCCGCCGTCAAGAATGACCGTCGACTTTCTGTCCGCCAAGCCGTTCAAGTTCGCCGCGACCGCCGTAGCACATGCGCCCGTTCCGCACGCCAAAGTTATTCCGCTGCCGCGCTCCCAAACTCTCATGCGCAATTTATTTTTGCCGACGACCTGAACAAATTCGGTGTTCGTTTTGCGCGGGAAAAATTTATGCATCTCGAATTTCGGACCGATATGCTCCAAGTCAATCTTTTTAATATCGTCGACAAAAATCACGCAATGCGGGTTGCCCATGCTGACACAAGTCATTTTGTAAGTCACGCCGTCGACTTCAATCGGCTCGGCGACCAACTTTTGAGAACCGAAGCCCGCCACAGGAATTTTATCCGCGTTGAAAATCGGCTCGCCCATGTCCACGGTTATCAAGTCATATTTCATGCTCACGGTTAAAATTCCCGCGCCCGTCTCGACCGTCAAATCATCGTCGGAGAAAAATTTATCGCCGCTCAAAAGATAACGCGCAAAACAGCGCAAGCCGTTGCCGCACATTTCAGCCTCGGTGCCGTCCGCGTTAAAAATTCTCATGCGCGTGGCCGCCTTGTTGGAGCTGAGGACGTAAATCACGCCGTCCGCCCCGATTCCAAAATGCCTGTCGCAGAGCCGACTAATTTTTTCCGGCTCGTCAATCGCCTCGCCCGGTCGGTCAATCAAAATAAAATCGTTTCCGCAACCTTGCCACTTCTCAAATTTCTGCAAAGCAATCAGCCTCCTTTGATTCGCGAAGTATACAACTTTTTACAAGCCTTTGCAACAAATTTTCATCTGAAGTTGTGCGCGTTCGCGTATCGTATCCCGTACGCCGATTGCGCCGTCAGCTTGTATCCTTTTAATTTTCCCAAGCCCCAATAAAGCGGCGAACTGAACGAAAACCAAAACACGACGACGCACCACAGCGGCGCAAAAATCTAATCGCTCCAAACGTAAAAATTTTTGTCGAAGAGGTTCAAGAAATAGTAAATCGATATCGGCGCAAGCCCGAACACGCCTGTTAGCAAACCAGGATTGTAAAGCGTCTTTTGTTTCACGTTGAACAATATTAAATGCATTATCAATTCCAAAATCGAAAATATCATCGCCGCCAACAACAGAAAATGCACGTCGGGCAAGACAAGTGTGGGGAGTGTGAAAAAATTTCTGTAAAAAAGACCGACCGAGAAGTTAGAAGGGCAAACGCCCCTCGAAAATAATAGACAACTCGCCGTAAATTAAGCCCCAATTCTGCAAAGGCATAGTCCACTTTTTTGTAGCAAGTTCGGTAGCGAGAAATAACGCTTTCAAAAGAGCAGTGTCGTTAGGGTCTATTGATAAATTACTTTTTGACTAATTCTGAGAGTAAATCTGTTCTCTTTTAATCTGGTCAAAGCTATGACATTGAACTACAAACCGTCTGGTTATTGATTTTTTCCTATGCTAATTCTCCATAAAATATGATTCAGATATAAAAATTCTGAGTTTTTCAACAGACCCTAGGGTCTGTTGGTAAAATCCAACAAGTGACGGTTATTTTTCCACCTAACGAAAGTTGCCGCGCGCTTGACGTAGCTTACTACACCGTCGCGCTTGCGCCTCGTCATACGAAAAAATTCCTCGTCACATAATGATTTTGAATTTACCAACACGCTCTAATCCTTAATCATGTTTTCCGGCGTCTCAAACAAATTTTCCGCAACCTTGCCACTTCTCAAATTTCTGCAAAACAATCAGACCCACTTTAATTTGCGGGCAAGTATAACACTTTAATTTTTTCGCCGCAACAAAAAAGGGACAAGAAAATTTTTTCTCGTCCCGATGTTTTCCGATTTTTATTTGTTGACAAATTTTTTGCCGCTGATTTGATACGTGTCGTCGTTTACGTGGAAAGTCGTCGCGGTAAATTCTTTGAACGTGACGGAGCCGCCGTCAACTTTGAGCGTGAGGATTTCATTTTTGTAAGAAGGCGTGAAGTCGAGCCCGTCGAGTGTGAGCGTGTCCTTATTGTCGAAGCCGAAGATAATATCCTTACCGTCGCCCGCTGAGTAAATAAATTTGTCTGCGCCCGCGTTACCCCAAAGTGAATCGTTGCCCTTACCGCCAATCAAAATGTCGTTGCCTTTGCCGCCGTTGATTGTAGCGTACTCTCTAAAATTGTGAATGGAATCGTTGCCTGACCCGCCGCTGATTGAATCGCGATAGCCGACGCTCTGAATATAATCGTCACCTTCGCCCGCGTTGATTGTTGCTTCATTTCCATAGTGTTCGATTAAATCATTACCGTTGCCGGTGTCAATCGTCGCATAGCTACTTTGATTCCAAACAGTATCGTCACCATCGCCAACAATAACTTTGACGTGATTGGTTGTCCAGTAATTGTGAATGTAATTGTTGCCCGCACCCGTGTCGATTGTTACATGATTGGCATAATTATCAATGGTGTCGTTGCCGGTGCCGCCCGTGAGCGTCAAGTTGGTGTCGGCGACGCCGTTTAAAATATATTTTGCAGCTTCCGCAACGCCTTCGATTTTGGGATTGGATAACGTTGCCGCGTCGACGAGAGTAATTGAGCCGTCGTCCACTTTGAAGATAAGGTCTTTGCCGTTGTCGCTTTTCAGTGACGAATACGAGCCGCCCGAAATGATGAGTTTGGAGGTTTCGTTAAAGCCGGTGATGGTATCTTTGCCGTCGCCCGTGCGATAGATAAATACGACATTATCGCCGCCGTTGACAATGGAATCGTTGCCTTTGCCCGCCTCAATCGTGGTGTCGTTGATTGAATTTATGATTTGGTCGTCGCCGTCGGTGTCGGTTATCACGCTTTTATCGCCGTAGCTGAAGACAAAATCGTTGCCCGCGCCGGAATTTACTCTGCCTTGATTCATGCTGAAAACTTTATCGGAGCCTTTGCCGCCGATTATCCAAGAAGTCGTCGGCGGGATGCGGTAAGAATACGAACTTCCATAAACGCTGCTGTAAGACGAAATGCCGCCGGTAATTTTGACGCCATTGGAGGTTTTTGAAGCGTCAATGTGGTCGATATCTGCGGAGTAAACCGTGTCCGAAGTGTCAATCTCGCCCGAAAAATTATTATCGGCAGTGATTTTTGAATTCGATGCATCAACACCTTCGGGCGGCGCAGGTTCGGAGTAATCGGCATCGTCGGGCTGTCGTTTGTACTGGTAAGCCGTTCCGTTGCCTTCTATGTACAAAGGCAACCACTCGCCCGTGTTAATCTGCTTATGGCGTCTGCTGCCGTAGTTTTTGAAAGTTATAGAGCCGCTGCCGACGTAGACGACGTAATCATTGCCGACGCATTTGCCGACGTAAGTGCCGCTCATAACTTTCAGCGTGTCGTTGCTGTTCCAGTTATAGATAATGTCGTTGCCGTCGCCCGCGTAGTATTCGTAAACGTTGAAGCAGAAACTGTCGCTGTAAATTTTATCGTTGCCCAAGCCGCTGCGAATGCTTTTTGCCGCAGTGTAAGTATTCGTCGCGAAAACCCACCTGCCGCTGTCGTCCTGTTCAAAGCCGGATAGAGCCTCTTGCGCGACTTTCTTGATGATTTCGCTGTCAATATATTCTTGAGCAGCATCGGACGCAGCTTTCATCATTGAAAGATTTTGATTAACTTTATTGAGCTTGTCTGCCAAAGAGGTAGTTGCTTTGTATACGGGACTGTTTGTGATTCCGTTTTCCGAAACCGCAAGGTCTTGTTCTTTCGTCTTTAGTGCCAAATCTCTTCCGGTTTGCAACAATCTGTCTCCGGCCGCTCTTCTTTCTTGAATTGTCGGAATATCGCCGGCAACAATTTTTTCACCGGAAAGAATTTTTAAATCGTTCAGCGTCTGATTTATGTTTATGCCTAACGATTGATTTATCGCTTCGTTGGCGACTTTTGTCGCAGGTTTGATTAAAGCCGTTAAGAAATCTCCAATGCCGGTGGTGTTGGAAACTCGAATGACATCGGCTCCTTTGCCCGCGTTTATCGAAACTTTGCCAACCCCCGAAGTTTGAATTTCATCGTTGCCGTCGCCGCCGATTATCGTGACGTATTCGGCATAATTTTTGATGAGATCCTTGCTCGTGTCGGAGGTCGTGCCGGAATTTATCGTGACGTTTTCGGCGTAATTTTCGATTGTGTCTTTGCCAAAACCCGTCGCAATGGAAACGTTGGTGCCCGAATTGCGGACAGAATCGTTGCCGACGACGCCCGTATTAATCGTGGCACGGGCTAATCCCTGGTTCCATACGGTGTCATTGCCCAGACCGGTGTTGACGGTAATTTTTGAAGAATACCAATAGTAACTTCCTCCTTTGTCTTGCAAGAAAACGTAGTCGTTGGTCTTTGCCTGTTCGCCCGTGAAGATTTCAATATCTCTGTCGTTGTAGCCGGCGGCAGCGACAACGGTAACAGAATCCTTGCCGCCGCCCGTGTCGATTTTTACGGTCGCGCCTTCGCTGTAAATGTTATCATTGTCTTCGCCGCCGAGAATTGTGACGTCCTTGCCGGTGTTGCGGATTGTTGTGTCGTCTTCGCCGGCAAAGATTGAAACTTCCGCGCCGCTGTTTTCGATATTGTCGTTGTCTTCGCCGGCGTCGATTGTGACGCTCGCGCCGCTGTTTATGATTTTGTCGTTGTCTTCGCCGCTTTCGATTATGGCTTTTTCGCTCTCATTCCAAATGTAATCGTTGCCCGCGCCGCCGATATTGAGTTCAACGTTTTCTCCGTGAATTTCGACGGTATTGTTTCCGTTGCCGGCGGTTATGGTGACGTCGTTGCCGCTACTGAAAATATCGTCGCCTATGGTGTCGGCGGCCGTATTGATTTTGATGTTGTTGCCGACGTTGGAAATTTGGTCTTTGCCCGTGCCGTCGAGGATTGTGGCTTTGTCGCCGTGGTTGTTGATAAAATCGTCGCCCGAGCCGCCGCCGAGTGTGACTTTGTTTAGCCAATTTATAATATGGTCGTCATTGTCGCCGCCGTCAATCTCGTCGTAAAAATCCTCGTCCTTGTGTTCTTGGTAGTAGCCATAGGAGCCGTTGTTGATGGTGTCGTTTCCTGCGCCGCCTTTGATTATTGCGTATTTGCCTTCGTTGTAAATATCATCGTCATTCTTGCCACCGTCGATTGTGACTTTGTTGCCGCCATTATGATAACTCCCAGCATTCCAATGCCAATAACCGCCGTTGGAAATGAAATCGTTGTCTTCGCCGGCGTCGATTGTGACGCTCGCGCCGCTGTTTTCGATTGTGTCGTTGTCTTCTCCGCCGTCAATTACTGTTCCTTTGCCGCTGTTGTAAATCTCATCGTCGCCCGCGCCAGATTTGATGTTCGCGGAATTTGCTTCGTTGTGAATGGCGTCGTTGAATTTTCCGCCGATAAGAGCCGCGCCGTCCCCGGAAACTGTCGGGTGGTTGCCGTTCTCGTCGTATTCATAAACTAACCGATAATCGCTGTATGTTTCGTACTTGCCATCGCCGTTTCTGTCCTCGTAGTAGTAATATTTCTCTTTCTTTTTCTTGTAATCCCAACTTTCGTCATACTTTTTCCTGAAATAGTTCCACACGCCGTTGATTATTTGCATGCTGCCGTCGTCGTAACGCGTCCAATAATAACACTGCGCTCCTTTGTAGCCGTACTCTTCCGTCGCCATAAGAACCACTACTTCCCTGAAAAACGAACCGAACGATAATTTTTTGAAATAATATCATTTCGCCGAATCAATTACAATATCGTTGAAAAAATTTTTTGCAAAAAAAAAAATCCCCGCATTTGGCGAGGGAAAATTTTAATTCTTAATCATGTTTTCCAGCGTCTCGAACAAAACATCCGGCTCGACGGGTTTGGAAAGGTGCGCGTTCAATCCCGCCTGCAAAGAGCGTTGAACGTCTTCATCGAAGGCGTTGGCAGTGAGCGCGATAATCGGAATTTTTTTTGCGTCTGGACGTTTGAGCGCGCGGATTTTTTGTGTCGCCTCCAGGCCGTCCATTTCGGGCATACGCATATCCATTAAAATTGCGTCGTAATAATTTTCGGGCGAAGATTGGAATTTTTCCACGGCGATTTTTCCGTTCTCGGCAAGGTCAGCTTCTATCTCGCGCATTTGCAAAACCATCATCATAATTTCCGCGTTGACGGGCATATCTTCCGCCAAAAGAATTCTTCTGCCTTTAAGCTCGGCTTTCGTTTTCGTCGTGGCGACGGTAAGATTTTTTCTTCGGAGCGCGTTTTTAAATTCTTCAATCAATGCGCCGGAGAAAAGCGGCTTGGCGATAAAACTGTCCACGCCGGCCGCCAAAGCATCTTCAATCACGTCGTCCCAGTTGTACGCCGTCAAAATTATAATCGCCGTCTCGTTGCCGATGATTTCTCGAATTTTCCGCGTGACTTCCAGGCCGTCCATTTCGGGCATTTGCCAATCGACGATGATTAAATTGTACGGCTCGCGGCGCGCGTGACGGAGTTTAACGCGCTCGATAGCTTCCTTGCCGTTCATCACGGTTTCGGCGGCAATGCCGGCTTTTTCCAAAACCAACTTTGCATGATCGCAGGCAATCGGGTCGTCGTCGATAATCAGCACGTTCATTTCATGCGGCTTAATTTCCACGTCGCCGCTCGGAAAAATATTTTTGTCGGAGTTCATCAAAGTAACGGTCACGGTAAAAGTCGTGCCCTTGCCTTTCTCGCTTTCCACTTCGATTTTGCCGTTCATCATCTCGACGATACTTTTTGTTATCGCCATACCTAAACCGGAGCTGCCGTATTTGTTCGTGGCGGTCGAATCTTCTTGGCTGAACGTGTCAAAAATTTTTGGCAGATAATCTTTACTCATGCCAATGCCCGTGTCTTTTATCGTGAACTTAATCGCGGACTTTTTGTCAAAGTCAGCGGTCTTCTCGACGATTAAATCAACGGAGCCGCCTTCGGGCGTGAACTTGACGGCGTTGCCCAAAATGTTAATCAGCACTTGCCGCAACTTTACGCTGTCGCCGATATAATATTCGCCGAGGTGCCCGTTTATGTGGCAGTTGTATTCCAAATTTTTTTCTTTGCTCTGTCCGCTGAAAATTGTATTAATCTGTTCAATCAATTTCGGGAAAGAAAATTCTTCGTTGCGAACGGTCATGCGCCCAGATTCGATTCGGCTCATGTCCAAGATGTCGTTAATCAAACTCAAAAGATGTTGGGCGGATGTTCCGATTTTTTCAAGATAACTTCTGGTCGTGGCGGAAATGCCCGGCTCGTGAAGTGCAAGATTGTCCAAACCGATAATGGCGTTCATGGGCGTACGAATCTCGTGGCTCATGCTGGAAAGAAACGCGGTCTTTGCTTTGCTAGCCTCTTCTGCCGCCTTGAGTGCGTCGCTTAAAGCCTGGCTCTTTGTCATGGCGTCACGCATTTCCGAATCAATATCCGTGAAGCCGACGCCCACGACGTGATTTGAAATTTTGGTGCCGTCGTCAGCAATCCCGACGCTGGCAATGCGAATCATCTCGTAAGATTCTTGCCCGTTTCTGTTGGCAAGGTAGCGATAATTTATGACGGAATTTTTTTCCAAAGAGTCGCGAATATTTTCCGGCTTGATGAAGTTCAAAAAGTCTTTGCGATATTCTGCCGTGACGTAAAGATTTGCGTACTCGGTAAATCTTCTGCTGAACTTAAAGCCTTCGCCCTCGGCAAGCGCATTTTCTAATTTCGTGTCGCCTCTGTAGCAAATGCCCGAATCGTCTGCAAGATTGACATAATAAACGCTACGATAATCGCTCGACAAGGCGCGTATCATGTTATCCTGTTGAGCCTTCTCTTGTTCCTGCGCTAAAAGTTCTTCCTGCAGGGCGAGCTGTTCTTCCAGTTCCTGTTGCTTAACGCGAGCTTCGGCGTCGGCGGTTTCTTTTTCCAGTTGAGCCTTCGCGGTCTTGCGCAACTGAAAAATTACGAGGACGAACATCGCAACCAAAACGAGAGCCGTCGCGATTGAGTGAATCAAACTGCGGGTGATAATTCCGTCGGTTATGGAGCTGATTTGTTCGCTGATGATGCTTTCGCGAATCAGATAAGTCAAAATCCAGTCAGTGCCTTTGACGGGAACGTAATACATTGTCTCCTGCACGCCGTTATAGTTGAAGGCGGCGAAACCTTTTATCCCGTTTTCAAAGTCGCGTTTCATTTTATCAATCGAATAACCTTGTTCAAACTTCGCGCGCTCCATTGCCGAAAATAAATTTTTCGCGCCCGAACGTCCGCCCAAAACTATTCCAGTCAAAGCCGAGCCGTCGTTCGTGTAAAGATTGCAAAAGGTCGTATTGTTGCCGGTCGTCTGCAAAGATATGGCCTCCAACATTCGGTTAATGTCAATCTCCACGAAACACGCCACGAGCGTTTTTCCCATGAACGGCAGATTGTCGGCGGGTATGGCAATGACGATTTTTTTTACGCTGCCTTCGATACTTTTAATTGAAATTTCTGTCTCGACAAGATTTTTGTAATCGAAATTATAAACGCCGATATCGTTGCGGGTGCCGCGCGAAGTGTAAATCAATCCGTCCGCGTCGACGAAAGCAAATTTCTCCAGCCCGTAAAGTTGTTTCATGCGCGCTTGATAGGCTTGCAACTTTTCCATGCTACTCAAGTCGTCTTTCGTCATAAGCCCCATTGCAATATCCATGTCGTTTATGTAATCGCTCAACTTTCCGGCGACAACCTGTTCGCGTCGACCGGCCAGCTCGTCCAAATATAAAAGGCTCACCGTGCGCACGGCGTCTTCGTTGTCTTTGCTCACGCTCTTACCCATCCAAAAAGTTCCGACAATAAGAATCACCGCGACAATTAATGCGCCGATGATTATTTCCTTCATGATATTTTTTTGTTCCGTCTCCATTTTTGTTCACCTCTGCGCTTGAGTAGCGCGAATCGCGAAAACAATTTCTCCGTCGTCGCGTTCCGAAGAATTTTCTGTTCGCGCAGATTGTACAACAGAACTTTTCACGCGGGCAAGATAATTTTTCACGGCGTCGGGGTTATCGGTCAAGCCTTCCAGCTCCAAAAGATTTTTTTCGGCGCGAATTTTCGTTAAGCGAACGTCTTCGCCCGAAATTTTTCCGAGATTGATAAGCAGATTAAAATTCGTTTCAAGTTCAATTTGCGCGGCCAGGGCGTTCAGTCTGTGAAGTTCGGCAACATTAGCGTCGAGATTTTT
>Ga0310694_10005759_pt1 | contig 11817 bp, 11 predicted proteins | sample 174DNAGHGhighgp2_FD_203884 | JGI IMG/M metagenome (GOLD analysis project Ga0310694, IMG submission 203884) | Sheep rumen microbial communities from Palmerston North, Manawatu-Wanganui, New Zealand - 1742 DNA GHGhigh gp2 (v2) (version 2) | ecosystem: Host-associated > Mammals > Digestive system...
ATGCTTCGGACGCAGTTCGTAGCCTTCGTATTTTCCGTCACGGATATTGGCTTCCCCGCCCTCATGATGGGAAAAGATGAACGCCGCGATCTGTTGATCCGCATCCATCCACTCCAGCACCTTCCGGAAATGGGCATCGTCCGCCGGATGGTCGAGCCAGTAATCCTCGAGGAAAAGCATGATATACTCCGTATCCACCCGCTGCAGCGCTTCGATGAGGCGCTTCCCCCAGGGGATCTTTTTTCCGGGATGCAGCTGCGTAAGACTTTTGATCTCATAACCGGGGTACGAGAAATCCTCCGATTCGGTATTGATGACGATCGGCAGATCCATCTGCGGCCACTGGGTTTTCAGCGCCAGAAAGAAAGGTTTCCAGCAATCCTTCCCACCGTCATAGCTGCTCAGAAACAAAGTACATTTTCCTTTATCCTGCATGTTGTCTTCCTCTTTCGTTCAGATTTCTTTTCCCTTGAGCTTCAGATACAGCCGAAGCAGTGGGACCGGAAAATACGCATACATCCGCGCCGCCGCCACATCATGCCGCGATGCCCCGTCTTCCACGTATTGTTTCAGTCCTGCTCTCGTCTCCCGCCGCAGTTCTTCCAGCAGTTCTTCATCACTGCTCTTCCGCCAGAGATGCGCAGTGATGTAGAGGACCAGTGTATCCATCCTCGTTCTGCGGTAGACATTCCGGATCTCCGGATCTTCCTCGTCTGCCGCCAGGAAATCCATCGCACGGATCATGCCCATCCAGCGCATGTCCGGAGCCTTTCTCGATGCACTCGCTTCCCGCTCATAGACTTTCCAAAGCCCGTCCGGGAAAAAAGCAACCCGCTCACAGCGTTTCAGATACTGATACACATAGAGCCGGTCCTCGCCGTGCAGGATCGACGGATCAAAGAAGATCCCCTTTGCACGCTCCGTCTCAAAAAGTTTATGGCAGGCACTCTGCAGTGCATATTCCCCGCTGCACAGGCTCCGTCTCGCCTCGGCCGAAGTCAGGATTTTTCGCCCGTGGTAAGCACCTTTCCGTTCGCTTACTCTCTCTGTCTGATCCGGCCCGACGCTCACCGTGACCCGGTCTGCCGCGACCAGCGCTCCCGGGACCTTCATCTGTACCTCCATCAGCCGCTCCAGCGCATTCGCCTCCAGCGCATCATCGGCATCCAGGAAAACGAAATACCGGCTCGTCACTTTTTTCAGAGCCACGTTTCTCGCTGCGGATACCCCCGCATTCTTCTGCCGGATCACCGTGATGAACGGATGTGCCTGCGCATACTGCTCACAGATCTCCCCCGTTCTGTCCGTCGATCCGTCATCCGTGATCAGGATCTGCGTGGCCGGAAAACTCTGCGCCAGCACGGACTCGATACAGCGGGGAAGATACTCCTCCACATTATAGGCCGGAATGATGACTGCTATGCTCTGTTCGTTTGACATACATCCCCCGTTTTGCTACCATACCCGTATGAACCGGGAATTAAAACAACTGATCGAAAGTGACCTGAAGCGTGTCTACGATCTGCCGCTTACCTTAAAGCAGCGGATCTTTTTTCCGACTGAGTTCCGCTACCTGCGTCTCTACCGGAAGACCGCTTATTATCTCAAAAAACATTCCCTGCTCCGCATCCCCTGCATCCTGCTCTTAAAGCGCATGACGAGGCAGACGCAGATCCAGATCCCGCCGGAGGCGCAGATCGGAGAGGGATTCTACATCGGTCATCTCGGCCGCATCATCATGAACGATGATACCATCATCGGAAAAAACTGCAATATCGCCACCGGCGTCACGATCGGTCAGACCAACCGCGGTCCCCAAAAGGGTGTTCCCGTCATCGGTGATGAAGTCTGGATCGGAACCAACGCCGTCATCGTCGGAGGCATCCGGATCGGTAACGATGTCCTCATCGCACCGAACGCCTATGTCAATTTCGACGTCCCCGACCATTCCGTCGTGATCGGCAATCCCGCCGTCATCCATCCGAAGGAGCACGCGACGGAAGGATATATCAACCGTAAAGTCTGACGAAGTACGGCAGCGCTTTCCCCGCTCCGTTTACTCCCGGTTTTCTTCCAGCAGTTTCTCCAATGCTTTTTGCATTGCTTCACTGCCGTACACTTCTTCCCGCAGTTTCCGGTATTCCTCTAAAACACTCGCACGGTCGAACTCCGTAAGCTTTTCTTTCGTGACCTCATCCGGTCCGGCAGCCGCAAGCCCCGGGATCCCGCTTGCCTGCAGGACTTCCTCCGGTGCCACCGGGATCGTATTAAGGAACATCGCTTCCTGCATCACCCCGGAGGTCTGCGTCCGGTACTGTCCGCTGCTGTAGGGCAGGATACAGTATGCCGCCCGTGCCATCAGCCGGAGATATTCCTCACGTTCAAGATAATCATCCCGGATCGTAATGTTTTCTCCCGCTGTTTCTTTCAGCCGGCTGACCCGTTCCTTATCATAGAATCGTCCGGCGATCGTCAGCGGATACCCGTTCTTTGTAAAAGCAGCAACCAGTCCTTCGATGTCTTTTTCCGCGCCCATCGTCCCGAGACAGACCGCCTGCTCCTGCTTCGTTTCAAGACGGTACGGTCCGTACACCGCCTCGTCATACGGATAGTCCGGCAGGAAAAAACTCTCCGCATTTTTAAACGTAAATGCCGGACCGGTCGACATGATCCGTTCGATCTGTCCCTGCGCATGTTCAAACACTCTCTGTTTGAAATCGGCGGTGCCGCTTCCATGCCAGCCGTCCTGAAAGAGCGTACAGAAGATGCGTCTTCCGTGATTCCCGAAAAGAGACAGGTACAGCATCAGATAAAACTCAACATTGAAAAACCAGAGCACGTCTTCCTCCGCATGCAGTAAAGCACCGCGGATATTCGCAAACATACGGAACTTGTTCGCGATCTTTTCAAAGACGGAATTGTTGCTTTTCATCACGATACGGTGAGGCAGCTGTTTCGCATAACTCCGCACCTCTTTGTCTGCGGCACGAAGGATCGTCTCCGGTGCATAGACCGTAAGCTCCGCACGATCCTTCAGCAGCCCGTAGTACTCCCCGAGCACTTTCGGTGCATGACCGACGGCATTCCCTTCCGTATCGCAGCGTCCCTGATATTCAATGAGTGCAACACGCTTCATCCGCAGCATCCTTCCCCGCAGCAGCCTTTTTTACAGCAGCCTTCCGCATCCGGCGAAGTGCGGCTCTTCACATACGCACGCAGCAGCAGATGTAACAGCAGCGGACTGATCATCGCGATCAGCGCTGCCGCGCGGTTCTTCTTTCTCGCATCACGGTCCTTCAGGATTCCCGGAGAAAGTATCGCAAGATCCGAACGGACACGTTTGATGAATGCACTCCGTTCCGAAAGAGAGCTCTCCGAAAGGATCTGACAGCAGGCGGAAAAATGTCTGTGGTTGGCAGCTTTCAGCGCATCGGGACATTCCGCCTTGATACGCCGCACCATTTCGCGGCTGTGACGGTAGTAGGCCGGGTTTCTCGTGGAGCCCGTTGTAGAGACCGTACTCGACGGCCAACGGATGTAGTGATAGACCACACGGTCTCCGTATGCGACATCTCCCGCCGCGAGAAACAGGCGGTAGATCGTTCCCATATCCTCGGCCTCGGTGCCTTCCGGGAAACGCACCTCATCCCACAGGGAGCGTTCGGAAAGCATCCCCCACGGCACGCTCATAAAATGATCCTGATACAGCAGTGCCTCCACGGCATTTTTCCCGGGATAGTAGAGCAGCCTCGATCCGCCGTCCTTCTGTTCCGGACGCTCCTTGCAGCCCCCGCCGCAGCAGGCGCATCCGGGTTCCGGCGTATCATGTGCCGCGACCACCAGCCGAGTTCCCGCCGCTGCACGAAGTCTCCTTAAATAGTTCAGATAATCCGGCTCCACGGTATCGTCGCTGTCCGTAAAACTGATGAGCTCACCCGCCGCCTCGCAGATCCCACGATTTCTTGCTGCTGCCGCGCCGCGATTTTCCGTATGACACACACGGACGCGCAGCTCCTCTTCCGCCAGACGGTCGCAGATCTCTCCCGATCCGTCTGTCGATCCGTCATCCACGAGGATGATCTCATACTCTCCCGCATCTTCCTGCGCGAGCAGACTGTCCACACACTCTTCCAGAGTCCCTGACGCCTGATAGACCGGGACGATCACGGAGATCATTTCCGTAAGGTCCGCCTCCGGCATTTTCTTTAAGCTTGTATTCTTCATACCGCACCGCCTTTCCTAGATCGTGATCCCGATCGTTGCAAGATGCCTGCGCATTTCCTCGTAATCCGCATATTCCTTTTGCCATCCGTGAACCGCATAGGGGATGTCCTTTTCTTCCACGGATTTTTTCAGTCCGAACTCTCTCGAAAAACCTCTTCCCGTCTCCATATCCGCGGGCTTAAAATCATTCCGGTTATCACTTCCGCACAGTCCGAAAAAGATATCCTCGCTCCGTTTAAAGAACCAGTAGATCTTCCGCCAACGGTACTGCCGGATCAGTTTCCTGCAGGCATCGATCCTGCGGAGGCAGAAACCACCGTTTCCCATCGTGATCCCCTGCCCCTTTTTTTTGCAGCAGCGGATCCTGAAAAAAGGAAAGTGTTCCGTCTTCGGAAACAGCCATTCCCAGATCCGACGCTCCGGGATCCACGGTGCTCCGATATAGTCGAAGCCTTTATCGATATACTCGCCGATCCGGTCGCTGTCCTGCCAGATCACCGCATCGGTCTGCGCGATCAACATATATCCGTATCCGGCAAACCTCGCATAAAACGCATCCGACAAAAGCAGATGATTGTATCCCTTCGTTCCGGTAAAATACTTATCCGCAAAGCACTCATACAGAGCGTCCGGAAAATGCTCTTCGTACCAGTTCCGTTGAAGCGATGCAGGCAGTACAAAAACAAAATCACAATCCGTAAGCACATCGAAATATCGCTGCACACAGGCCTGCTCATCCGCATCCAGTTCCTTTTTGTAGACGGGGATCAGGGTCACGTAACGCTTCATGTGTCTGCCTCCCGGTACAGTTTTTCGATGGTTTCCGCCATCCTTGTCCAGGAGAAACGTTCCGCTTCCTTCGCCACGTTCGCCCGAAACTCCGCCGCACGCTGCTCCGTAAAGAAGCGGTCGATCGCAGAGGAAAGTCCGGATATATCTTCCGCTTCGGTCAGATATCCCGTCACTCCGTCTTCCACCACCTCTGGCAGTCCGCCGACTCTTGTCGCGATGACAGGAAGGCCGAAGCCGTATGCGATCTGCACGATGCCGGACTGCGTTGCGGAGCGGTACGGACAGATGCAAAGATCCGCCGCCGCAAAGTACGGTTCCACTTCCGCATCCGGAACATATCCGTCACGGATCACGATCCGGTCCTCAACCCCCGTACTCTCGATAAGATCGAGGTACTGTGCTTTCTTGTCTCCGAAGTCTCCGACAACATACAGCTTCCGTGACGTCTGATGCTTCATCGCACGGATCAGCAGATCCAGTCCTTTGTATTTTCTGACGAAGCCGAAAAAGAGAAGCATCTCTTCCGACTCGCCGATGCCCAGTTCACTTCTTGCCTGACTTCGGTCGATCCCGCGAAGGCGAAATGCGTTATAAGTCGGATGCACCTGCTTTGCCCACCGCATCTTCGGAAGCATTTTTTTCAGATCCTCCGCATCCTGCGTCGAATGCACGATGCAGAAGTCCGCATACTTCAGTGTATTTTTCGTAAGCTGTGCATCGAGCGGGAAACGCTCATGCGGCAACACGTTATGACAGATGAATGCGATCCTCGGTCTTCCTCCGTGCGACGATGCGTACTTTCGAAACACCTTAAGCATCGCCTGATCGCAGGGAGCAAAATACGGATGCCACCACTGGATCAGGATAAGATCCGGATCGCTCTCACAGATCGTTTTTGCCGTACTCTTATAATGAAACGGATCCGCGGTATGGATGAGATACTTCGTCCCCGGGATCTCAAACGCCCGGTTGGCATAGTCTCTCTGCTCTTTCTTAAAAAGGATCTTCGGATACTGCATGCGGTAACTGACGCACTCCGTCTCAAAGTTTTTCTTCAGTTCCCGGACGAGCAGCCCCGTATAGTGGGAGATCCCTCCCTTAAAAGGATAGACCGGACCGATCACCGTGATCTTTCGTAACGCTTCGCTCATCCGATCACCTTCTCCGCATAGGCCAGCCATGCTTCGGTTACGCCTGCAGCGCCTGCCTTTTCACGGATCTTCATCGCTTCCCTCGCGACACGTTCCGCTTCCTCCGGATAGTCCAGCATCTTTGCGATCCCGGCTGCCATCTCTTCATCGTCACCGACACGGCAGGTGAGACCGTTGACACCGTCCTCGATCAGTGCCGCCACACCGCCGCAGGGACAGTCTGTCGCCACGACGGGGATCCCCAGCGCCATCGCCTCCATCATCGCATTCGGCATCCCTTCAAACTTTGAGGAGAGTACATAGCAGGCAGCGTCCCGGATCATGCCGGAGACATCCGTGTGATTTCCCATGAACAGGATCTTTTCCGTCAGGTGATGAGAACGGATCCACTCCCGCACCTGATGGATCGTGTTATCCTTGCTGTCTCCGCCGTAGATCTCCAGCGTGTAATCCGGATGTTCCTTCAGGACACGCTCAAACGCTTTGACCAGCGTCATATAGTCTTTCGCTTCGTGGAAGCGTCCCACCGCCACGACCGCGTTCCTTTTCTTTTCACAGTATTCCGTATGCAGACAGCTTTCGCTGATCGGATTTAAGAGTACCGCGGAGCGCTCCGCGATATAGGGCGGGAAAAAATCTCTTGCCGCCGTCGTCTGAAAGACCGCGCCGTCCGCCTTCCGGTAGAGATATCGGCTGTAATGCTTATGTACAAAGGAACCGTAGTCCACCTGCGGATCCGAGCGGACGGAAATGATGACCGGTACACCGGTTCCTTTTGCGGCCGGCACCGCCCGGTAATTGGCACCACGGCAGAACGAAAACAGGACGTCCGGTTTCTCTTTCAGGATCGCCTCATGCAGATGTGCCTGCCGGAGCTTTCGCTGCTTCGATAAGGAAAGCGCCTGTTCCGTTTCCTTAAGGCCGATATCGATCCTCCGCACCCCCTCCGGAAGCGGGATCTCATCCTCATAATTCTCAACGGTCGCGATACAGACCTCCAGTCCCCGCTTTACCATTTCGGAGGACAGCGTGACCACGACACGTTCCGATCCGCCGTGACGCAGACAGTGAATATGAAACATCACTTTTTGTATCTTTGATCCGTTCATCTTAAGCCCACTCTTCATACAGTTTCGTCAGACTCTCTACCTGCTCCTCAAGATCGTATCCTTTTTCCCGGAGGAGTCTCAGATTCTCTTCCGTATCTTTCGTCTGTCTTCCGCGGATTTCAATTGCCGTATCGCACCACGTTTTTGCGCCTGCAGATAACGGCAGGTAATGTGCCAGCGGTGTTGCATCCACGTCCCTGGTCACCGTATCCGAGATGAGGATCGGCAGCCCCGCAGCCTGCGCTTCGATGACCGTTCCCGGGAGTCCTTCATAACGGGACGGGAAGACCATGACATCCATCGCCTGATAGTAAGGCGCGGGATCTTTTACGGCTCCGGTAAAGATCACATCGTTTTCCAGTTTCAGCTCCCGGACCATCGTCCGTATTTTATCTTCCAGATCCCCGTTTCCCACCAGCAGGAGTTTGGCTTCCGCATTCTTATGTTTGATCTCGCGGAATACTTCCAGCAGGAACTCGTGATTCTTCGCGTAATGAAAACGTCCGATATGTCCGACCACAAAGGCAGTTCCCAGTCCGTATTGTTCTCTGACCGAAGCACCTCCCGCGAGGTTCTTCTCCGTCGGTGCATAATGCAAAAGATCCGTTCCGTTCTTCTGGATCCGAACTCGCCCGCTTTCATATGCTTCTTTCCCGTAGACCGCAACGGCCGCTTCCTCGGAAACCGCCATGCAGACATCCGCGATATTGACGAGATCCCGCCGCATCCAGCGGACAAGCGTACCCTTAAGCCCCGGCTCCACACCGGCACTGTGCGCCAGCGCGATCCCGCATTTGACTCCGCATTCTTTCGCGATGGGGAGGTAGACCGACGCGATGCTGGTCATATGTCCCTGCACGATATCGATCTCGGGATGCGAGCGGAAAAACTCCCGAAGCGCTCGCTTGCTCGCCGCCGCATTGTAGATGCGGTAACGGGGCAGTACGCGGTAAAGATTGCTCCCGCGTTCCCGGATCTCCGCATCAAAATACTGTTCCTCAGGATTAAAGACCAGGAAGTCGTAATGCACACGCTCCGGATCCAGATGCCGGAAGAGTTCCATCACCCTGCTCTCGGCACCGCCCATGACCATCTCGCCGATCACCTGCAGAACGACGATGGGTTTTTTCTTCCCGCCTTCCGTCATACAGATCCTCCGCGTTTCAGATCCGCAGCCAGACGTTTTCCGGCAGCCATCAGATACTCCGTGAGATCTCCGATCACGCTCCGCTTTTTCGCCTCTTCCCGGAGCAGTTCCCGGTAGTCGATGAAGCGCTCTCTTTGCGTGGAAAAGAGCCGCTCATACCACGCAAGTTCCTCCGCATCCTGATCCCAGGTATGCACCACCAGCGTGGAGTATCCGTTTTCCGCTTTCATCGTTTTGCTTTTCAAAAATGAGATCGGCAGGAAAACGAGTCCCTTCTTCAGATACGGGCGTGCACCGAATCCGTCCGTCACATAGCGGAATCCGGATTCCTTAAGAGCCTGCAGTGTCCCGCGGTCGAAGGAATGCGCCGGAGCCATAAAGATCTCCGTATTGATCCCCCATTCTGCGAGGCGCGCTCTGCCCTCTTTCAGCATTTTCGTCTGCGTATCCGCGGGAAGACCCGCGTATTCCGAATAATGATTGAGCGGAAAGATCCCTCCGCTCTTCGTCGTGTATTTATGGCTGTGACCGTGAAGTGCGATCGTCCATCCGGCTTGTTCTTTTTCCTTAAGCCACGCCGCAAAGTCCGAACGTTCCTTCCATTCCGGATTCCGTTTCGACGGCGATGCGATCAGCTGCGGATCCCGGTTCATTGGAACCACACCGATGAGCGGCCGGATCTCATAGCGGTCCAGCAGATCCGCAAAGCGCGCAAAAGCCTGCCAGTCCATCTCCGGCGTGACATCGTCGATGCGGATCGCGATCTTCCTCATAAATACTCCCGATACCATTCGATCGCCAGTGCGATCCCTCTGGAAAAACTGTATTCCGGATCGTAGCCGAGCTTCACTCTTGCTTTGGAGATATCGGCATTGGAATGTTTGATATCTCCCGGACGGTCCGGTCCGAAGTTCGGCTCGACCTCTTTCCCAAGTGCTTTGCACAGATCATGATAGATGTCGATGAGATACTCTCTCCCGCCGTAAGCGATATTGTAAGCTTCTCCCGATGCCTTACGGGGAGCCGCACAGGCCTTTAAGTTTGCCTCGATGACATTCTCCACATAAGTAAAATCTCTCGACTGCTTTCCGTCCCCGTTGATCGTCGGCACCTCGTCATGAAGGAGCTGGCGGATGAACTTCGGGATCACGGCGGCATAGGCCCCGTTCGGATCCTGCCGTTTGCCGAACACGTTAAAGTACCGGAGTCCGTAGGTGTCCAGGCCGTACAGGCGGTGATACAGTTTGCCGTATTCCTCGCAGGCACGTTTCGTCAGCGCATAGGGAGAGAGGAGATTTCCCTCCTGTCCCTCGGTCTTCGGCAGCGTCGGATGATCCCCGTATACCGAAGACGACGAAGCATAGACGAATTTCTTTACGCCGTTCTGCCGTGCCGCTTCCATCATGTGCAGCGTCCCGCCGATATTATTCTCCTCGTAGAAAAGCGGCATCTCGATACTGCGAGGCACGCTTCCCCAGGCTGCCTGATGCAGGACGAAGTCCACACCCTCGCAGGCACGCATGCAGGTATCAAAATCTTTGATGTCTCCGCGGATAAACTCATACCTCTCCTCATTCGCAAAGAGATCCACGTTCTCCTGCTTTCCCGTAGACAGATCATCGAGGCAGCGCACGCGGTATCCCAGCGACAGGATCGCTTCGCAGAGATTCGATCCGATAAAGCCCGCTCCTCCCGTTACGAGAAAGAGTGAGTTCTCGGGAAATTTCAGTTCCTGGTATTTCATCCTTTTTCTCCCTTATCCTTTCCGGAGCGGCGTTTACAGACGCCAGTACAGATACTCCGGATCGCCTTCGTAAGTTCTGCGGTCGAGGATCCCTTTCAGATCCATCAGGATCTTTTCCGATGCATCTTTCCGGTAGAAGGACGCGATCTTTTCTTTCGTAAGATCCGCGAACTCTTTATGTGCAACGGCGAGCACCACCGCATCCATGTCCTTCACGTCCTCGTATGCATTGAAACGGATGCCGTAGATCCGTTCCGCTTCCGCCGCATCCGCCTGCGGGTCGACGATGATCGGTTCGATCCCGTATTCCTTCAGTTCGTTGCAGATATCGATGACTTTCGTATTTCTCGTGTCGGGACAGTTTTCCTTGAACGTAAATCCGAGGATCGCAACCTTTGCATTCTTGACCGCGATGTCCGCACGGATGAGGCTTTTGACCAGACTCTCCGCCACATATTTTCCCATGTCATCGTTGATCCTGCGGCCGGAAAGGATGATCTGCGAATGGTATCCGAGCTCCTCCGCTTTGTAAGTCAGGTAGTACGGATCCACACCGATGCAGTGGCCGCCGACGAGCCCCGGGAAAAACTTCAGGAAGTTCCACTTCGTTCCCGCCGCCTCCAGTACCGCACGCGTATCGATCCCCATACGGTGAAAGATCATCGACAGTTCGTTCATGAATGCGATGTTGATATCTCTCTGGCTGTTCTCGATCACCTTCGCGGCTTCCGCAACCTTAATGGATTCCGCGCGGTAGACTCCGGCTTCCACTACGAGTTCATATACTTTTGCCACGGTATCCAGAGTCTCGGCATCCATTCCGGATACGATCTTCGTGATCGTCTCCAGGCGGTGCACCTTATCTCCCGGATTGATCCGCTCCGGAGAGTAACCGATCTTAAAGTCCGTCCCGCATTTTAATCCGGATTCCTTCTCGAGGATCGGCACGCAGACATCCTCCGTTACTCCGGGATACACCGTGGATTCAAAGACCACGACGGATCCTTTCGTTAAATTTCTTCCGAGGATGCGGCTCGCGCCTTCCACCGGCGTCAGATCCGGCGTGTGGTCGGGATTGACCGGCGTCGGCACTGCCACGATATGAAACTTCGCTTCCTTCAGACGGTTTTCGTCTGCGGTAAAATCAACCTTCGTATTTTTGATGACCTCATTTCCGACCTCCTTCGTCGGATCGATCCCGGAGCGATAAAGCTCGATCTTGGCTTCGTTCAGGTCAAAGCCGATGACGTCGATCTTCTTTGCAAATGCCACCGCGATCGGCATACCGACATAGCCGAGTCCGACGAGTGAAAGTTTTTCCTTCCGGTTACAAAGATCCTCATACAGCTGCATTTTTATTTCCTCCTTCGCTGACATTTATTCTTCTTCCAGATATTCATCCAGATCGTTGTCGGACAGATAGACGACGATCACTCCGTCGATCGTCTTTACGCAGTTTGCGGACGGCCACTCTTCCATTTGCGAAAACTCCTCCGTCCGGACGATCCTGCTCTTTTCCTCTCCGGGTATGGTCGTATAATCCGTGGACAGATACCAGTTCAGCGCTCTGACATACTCCCCTTCGAAGGAAAGGAACAGTCCCGAGACCGCACTGAACATGACCGGCCCGTTTTCCGGATAGGTCGGTTT
>Ga0310694_10005762_pt1 | contig 11813 bp, 15 predicted proteins | sample 174DNAGHGhighgp2_FD_203884 | JGI IMG/M metagenome (GOLD analysis project Ga0310694, IMG submission 203884) | Sheep rumen microbial communities from Palmerston North, Manawatu-Wanganui, New Zealand - 1742 DNA GHGhigh gp2 (v2) (version 2) | ecosystem: Host-associated > Mammals > Digestive system...
GCAATGGATCCAGATCATGGCCAAAGAGATCGCTGCCGGTAAATCAATTTTCCCTGGGCAACGGTGGCGTGGAATGCTTGGGCGTTCATCCGGATCATGGCAGCGCGTGAAAAATGTTTTGCCGGTCGGTCGCTCCTGCAGATCAGGAAGAAAAGCGGCCTATTTTTCGGAAATGTGGCCAGGATGAAAAAAACGGCTGCCGGAAATGGCCGTCAGCGCATTCAAAATGACCGGGGATAGGTAAGAGTATAGCCGGTAAAACAAAAACGTCCTGGCGGGGATGTGTGGCAGCGATGGAATATTTGCCGAAAAACAAAAGATCCCTGGCGTGGCAGCGCAATTTTTCGGAGCCGTCTGCAGAGGATCCGGAGCAATGGATCCAGATCATGGCCAAAGAGATCGCTGCCGGTAAATCAATTTTCCCTGGGCAACGGTGGCGTGGAATGCTTGGGCGTTCATCCGGATCATGGCAGCGCGTGAAAAATGTTTTGCCGGTCGGTCGCTCCTGCAGATCAGGAAGAAAAGCGGCCTATTTTTCGGAAATGTGGCCAGGATGAAAAAAACGGCTGCCGGAAATGGCCGTCAGCGCATTCAAAATGACCGGGGATAGGTAAGAGTATAGCCGGTAAAACAAAAACGTCCTGGCGGGGATGTGTGGCAGCGATGGGACATTTACCGGAAAACAAAAAATCCCTGGCGTGGCAGCGCAATTTTTCGGAGCCGTCTGCAGAGGATCCGGAGCAATGGATCCAGATCATGGCCAAAGAGAAAATAAAAAATGCTTTGAAACGTAAAAATAAAGAAGCTGAAAGCCGCATGGTTGACGCGTTTTCAGCTTCTTCTTTTTAAAATAATTATTTTACGTCCGATAATACACATTATGTAAAATCTTACGTGTCTATTTTTAATATAATTCACTAAACAAGTAAATAATATTGTTATACCGCTTGCGTTATTCTACCACATAGTATATAATACTGTCAACCAAAAATATAGAGGGGGCGGCAAATATGGAAAAACTTACTACACTTGCATTCAAACTTACACCGGCGCAAAAAGCAGACGCCGAAGTCATGGCGACGATCCGGGGGGCAAGTCTTTCCGAATACGTCAGAAATTTGGTTTATCAAGACTGCAAAAAGAATGCTGAAAAAATTGCAGAATACCGGGAAATGTTAAAGAAAATGAACGAATAACCGGGAAACGTCCTCACAGAATCGCCTGCAATGCGGTTTTAGAGGACGGTTAATGGTTTTGTATGCGTCAAAATTAAATCGCTGCCACAGAGGGCGCGGGAATCCCCGGGCAGCCGGGGCGTAATAACGGCGGCAGGCCGTCACATATAAGACAGCAATTTCAAACTGCGTTATATGATCGCTGCCGGATCAGGCCGCCAGCACGGCGAAAATTATCCCGCTGGGCGTACTGATCCGGGGCGGCGGCAGCGTACTAAAATCGTACTATTTTTTGAAAAACGACGTGAAATAAACGTGTTTTATGCAATGGCAACAACAGGAAAACCGCTTGCAAACTGAAACGAAAAAATATAAAATTTCAGTGTAACTCTAAATAGAATTACAAAAAAGAAGCCGCCAGCCCTGTTTTTATCAGGTCGGCGGTTTTTTATCGTACTATTTTCGTACTAAAATTTTAATTTTTCCAATCTTTCCGCAACGGTGGCGGCCTTATCCGGGTACAAATGCGAATATATTTCAAGGGTCGTGGTAACATTCTCATGGCCTAACCTCTCACTGATCACCAGCGGCGGCAAGCCCATATCTATTAACAGGCTTGCGTGTGAGTGCCGGAAGTCGTGCAGGCGTATTTTTGGCAAGCCTGCCTTTTCCGCTGCGTTATTGTTTGTGTAGCGTAGTATCTCAATATCAGGCAGCCAAAAGAAAAGACGTTCCCCGGGTTGCGGATCATAAAACCGGGCGGCGATGTAGTCGCTTATCTCACGGATCAGGAAGGGCGGCAGCGTAACAATGCGGTTACTTTTTGGCGTTTTGGGCGGCTGGGTAATTTTCAGAGCTACGGAAAATGTTTTATTTATGTCCAGCGTTCCGGCGGCAGGGTCAAAGTCGCTGATATTTAAGGCCAGCACTTCGCCAATACGCAAGCCGGTAAAAAACAAAATCTTAAAAATAAGCTGGTATTTTTCTTTTACAAATGGCAGGAATGTTTTAAACTGATCCAGCGTGTAAAACTGTATCACTTTTTCCTGTTTTGCCGTTCCCATGCTCCCGGCAAGGGTCGCCGGGTTTTGCTTCAAGCCGTAATACTTCACGGCATAATTAAGAATCGCCACAAGCTGCACATTGATTAAGCGCAGATACCTGGGCTTGAAATCATGTTTTAATAAATCGTTCTGCCATTTCCTCACGAATAACGGCGTAATGGTCGCCAGCGAATAACAGCCGAAAACAGGCGTGATATAGTGCTTGAATATCATTCTCTTTTGTAATAGCGTGGTAGGTTTCAGTCGCTGGGCGCAGTCAGCAAGATAATTTTCTACAAGGTTTTTAAATAAAATGTCACTGCTGCCGGAATGCTGCTCTAAATAATCTTTCTCAAATTGTTTTGCGGCGGCAGCGGTGGCAAAGCCTTCTTTCTTTTTCTTTTTGCGCTGCCCGGTGTAGTCGGAGTAATAAAAAGCGGCGTAATACTTTGTCTTTCCGTTCCTGTCTTTGTAAGATTTTACAGGCATAGTTGTTTCCCTTTCCGGGCATAGAAAAAGCCCTGCAGCCGTCTGTTATTGGCGTAACAGGCGGCTTTTATTTTTTGGTGGATGATTTTATTTATAGTTTGGCCAGGGCAAGCCCAGGCGTTTTATTTATTTGTTGGCGCGGATCCGTCCCAATCGCTTTGTGTTATGTTTTGAATGGCGCCTTTTTCTGCTTCAGTTGCCCAGGGATGCCAGAGGGTTTTATCTTTTGGATCATAGGGGCTTGAAAATTTAAAAACGGTAATTCTATCATGGAAAAATCTTTTAAAAATCGGGTAGGTTTTATCCAAAACCTCGGCTTTTGTCGCTTCGACTATAAGTTTTAAATCATCAAAAGTTATATGTAGTTTGCCCTCCATGCGTCCGGGCTTTGGATATACAGAATCTGTAAAATATGTATTTTCAATGTATAAGGCGTCGCTATCGTCTGGATCCAATTCAAAGGCAATATCTGCAGAGCGTAAAACGTGCAACATCATTGCGCGGTCGTCCGGCTCAAAGCCTACAAGGGTATTAACATCTATTCCCAAAGCGGCAGCAAGCTTTATAAGAATTTCTATTTTTGGCTCATAGCCGCGAGTTTCATAATTGTTATAAGTCGAGAATGTTATACCGATTTTTTTACAAAGCTCTTTTTGGCTTAAGCCGGCTGTTTCTCTAAAATATTTTAAATTATCGGCAAAAGTCATAGCAAATCACTTCCTACAAAGCTTTATGTTCAGTATAGATAATACAACACAAAAAAATATTATGCAAGTTATTTTAACAAAAAATAGCTTGACATAACTTTAAATAGCGATTATCATAAATGTATAACCTGTTTTAACAAAAAATAAACAAAATTGACTTTTAACAACAAGAGGAGGCGACGTGATGTTTTCTGCAAAAAAGTTCAAGTTACTGCTCATTGATAGCGGTATGAGTGTGAGAGAACTTGCAAGCGTGAGCGGTGTTTCCGCGGTGGCCATTGGCCAGATTTTAAATCATGGCGTAAAGCCTACACTTCAGACCGTGGGCAAATTGGCCAAAGGGCTGAAAGTTTCTGCAGCGGAATTGCTGACGGATGACTAACAGGGCAAGCCGTAGAGAATCCACCAAAAAAGGCTGACGTGCGCCAACGTGTCAGCGAATAAACCGGCCGGGGTTGTGCTCCGGTAGAAAGGGGTTAACATGGACAATATTCAATTTATTGCAGCGCATACCAAAAAGCCAGGGCAAGGAGTTTTCCGCATAGGTAAAAAATCAGGCCGTAAAAGGCGGCAAAAATTGAACCGTGAAACGGCTATCATGCAGGGAATCGTAACAACACAGCTTGACGTTTCGACTGTAGCGGTTCCCGGGATGGGGAACAAGGCTCTGATCACAAAGCCAGCAAATAAAACTGTAAACGGCAGGGGGTGAAAAAATGGCAGAGGTGGGAAGCGTGGCAGCGAGTGGCCAGCGGCGTTATATGATGGACGCGCCGGAAGTCGCGGCGGCGTTAGGCTGCAAAATCGGGTTGGCATATAAGCTGATCAGGAAATGGAATGCAGAACTTGAAGCAATGGGCAAGCTGACGATCCGGGGCAAGGTGAACCGGAAATATTTTGAAAGTAAAATGGAGGTGTGAAGCATGAAACAATTAACCTTTGCCGGGTGTTGTCTGTACTACTACGGCCTGGAAGTTTTGAAGCTGGCGGTCTATACAGTGGCAGCGTTGGCATTATTGTTTATGATCCACAAGCTGGTCGGCTGGGCGTTATGGGTAATAAGTTTATAAAGGAGTGGTAACGAAAATGAAAAGAAAAAATGTTTTTGAAATCACAGAAGAACGCCGGGGCAACATAAATGGCCATTATGATTTGACGACAAGCGACGCGATTCTTATTAACGAAAAGTGTAATAGCAAGCTGGAAGCTATAGGCGAAGCGTTTATTTATGGCTACGAAATGGGGTGCAGGGCAACAACAAAAGGAAAACACAAAGAATTAACACAAAAAAAAGGCCCTGTACCGCGCCAACGGTAACAGGGCAGCCTTAAACATCCACCAAAACATTTAGGGCGTAATTATTATAACATAAAGGGGGCGGCAATAGCAAGCCGTGCCCTTGTGTTGACTAATGCCGGAAATGACCAGGGATTAGGAAGAATTAGTATGGAAAAAATAATAAGCATTGACGCCAGCAGGCGAAACCGGCGGGCGGCGTGGGAAGCCCGCATAATTGAAACGGTACGGCAAAAATTAAAAGCCGTAGACGATACGAACCTTGCACCAGCAGAAGAAAAACTAAAAGATTATGCGGATGTTATAAGCGTAATAATGAAAGAACCGTATTATAAAGAACGCATGGAACGAAAGAAAAACGATTTCTGAAGAGATCGCTGCCGGAAATCAATTTTCCCTGGGCAACGGTGGCGTGGAATGCCTGGGCGCTCATCCGGATCATGGCAGCGTGTGGAAAATGTTTCGCCGGTCGGGCGTACCTGCAGATCAGGAAGAAAAGCGGCTGATTTTTCGGAAATGTGGCCAGGATAAAAAAAACCGGCTGCCGGAAATGGCCGTCGGCGCATTCAAAATGGCCGGGGATAGGTAAGAGTATAGCCGGTAAAACAAAAACGTCCTGGCGGGATGTGTGGCAGCGATGGGATATTTACCGGGAAACAAAAAATCCCTGGCGTGGCAGCGCAATTTTCCGGAACCAGCTGCAGAGGATCCGGGGCAATGGGTTCCAGATCATGGCCGGGGGAATAGGTGGGCAGTATGAAAAAAGAGAGAAAAGAAGGACAATTGATTTTGTTGGATCGCTGGGGCGTTATTTTTGCCGAACTAACAGACGAACAGGCGGGCAAAATCCTAAAAGCTATGTATCAATACAAGCATAAAGAACAAGTACCACAATTTAAAGATAACGAGTTGCGTTTGTTTTGGTTGGATGTAAAACAATGGATCGACGAAAGTAACGAACATTACAAGAGCGTAATTGAAAAAAGATCTAAAGCCGGGAGGGTAAGTAGCGAAAACCGAAAAAGTAAACAAAACGAACAAATGTTAACAAGTGTTCAAAACGAACAAGTGTTAACAAGTGTTGACAATGCTAATCCTAAACCTAATGCTAATGCTAAACCTAATGCTAATCCTAAACCTAATGCTAATGCAAAGGGTAATGATATTGATCATGATCATGATCCAACAGGGTCAAACTTCGAAAAGATAAAACGATATTTTGAAAACAACATAGGAGATTTAAGGAGCGCAAATGAATTACGGGAATTAAAAGATTTATCCCGCCAGTATTTTGCAGATTATATAATTTCTTGCATTGATTTTATGAAATATAAAAACGGTCGATCTGTAGAATATTTAAAAAATGTTTGTGATTCACAATAAGAATAAGGCTGGGCAAAATAAACCGTCCTGGACAGACAAGCGACTAAATACACTCCCCCCATTGAAAAGGCCGGGGGGTGGCAGCGTCCAGACCGGCGGTTAAGAAAAATTTACAAGGATTTGCCGGAAAGCCAAAAGATTTTAGTAAGCAAACTACTTGCGCGTGCTGCTTATATAAATTCAAAATTAGAATCAACAGAAAGCCAGCTTGATCAAGAGGGAATGATTGTAGATTTTGAAAACGGTGGACAGGTGATAAAAAGAGTAAATCCGTATTTAAAGGCGTATATGGATTTGCTGAAAATATATAATTCGCTAATTGAACAAATTGACGATATGATTAGACATGATAGAGATATAGCCAGAAAAGAAAATCACAAAACTGCTGAAGATCCGTTGATTGATTTTATTAACGCAAGATAATATTTTATAAGATTATGGCCAGGAACCGCGCCGGTTGCCTTGGCCTTAAAGATAGGGGAACGCCGGGGCCAGCGAATAATAGAATGTAAAGCGGCCGCTGGCGCTACGGATCAGAAAGACAGTTAAATACTTTTCCTAAAATATGACTGAGGCAAAAAGCCTAACGGGAAAAAACGACAGGGATGCAATGGGCAGAAAGAATATAAATATGATTAGAGTAAATGAGGGTTCTCTGAAATATATTAGACGATTCATTAAAAGGATTTTATTGCAACGCGTACCAGATTATTAACTACGAATCAGCTGACGGTTGCCATTAAGTAAGTATTTTACGGGGTGTTGCTAGTCGCGGAACCGCTGGTTCCCCGTTCCGGAATGTGGCAGCTGATAAAAGACATGGTTAAACATCAAAAAACTTTAACGATTTGTAAGTGAGAAAGGAAAAACAAAATGAAAAAATACACTGATCTGAAAATTGGTGAAGAAACTTATAAACTGCATTTTCCTATGAAATGCGTTATAGCTGCAGAAAAAGAATTGTCTTCGCATAACATTTTAACGATATTGGAGCAGGCAAAAATTAGACACATCCCGCCTAGCCTGTCTGATATGTATATATTATTTAAATATGCAGTGGCAGGCGGAAATCCGGAAATAAAGGAAAATGAAGTTGAAGAATTATATTATGCTGCTATTAGTGAATATTCCATTCCGGAAATATTGGGAACTGTTATTTTAACGTTAAGGGTTAGCGGTGTATTGGGTGAAAAAGCCGATTCTGGAAAAAAAGACATTTTGAAAAAGGATATTGGCGCCGTTACAGGCTCTGAAGAATAAGAAAAATAAGAGGAAAGCTTGGGAAGCTCTGGCGTTTGCACCATTGAATTTTGATAATAAAGGAGTGAAAAAACAATGGCAGATGCAAAGATTACCCTGGTAACAGAAGCTAAAGACGAAGGGCTTAAAAAATTAAATACGGAGCTGGCGGCCGGGATGCAGAACGTTTCTGCTATGAAACGGCAGCTGAAGGATCTGGAAGCGGCCACGAAACAGGGGACGGCAGCGACCAAAGAGCAGGCGGACGCCATGAGGAAATTGCGCCAGGAGATTAATGAGCAGACCCAGGCCAACCAGCAATATGCCCGTGCTATCAATTCCAGCATTAAAGAAATGGAGAGCATGGCCAAGGCATCGGCTGCAGCTGACGCCGGCGCCGCGGGGCTGGCCGGAAAGTTTAAAGTAACGGAAGGATTCACAACGGCGTTTTCTGTCGCACTGGGAAACCTAGCTACCACGATTATGACCGGTGCCGTGGCCGCATTGGCAAGTTTAGGCGAGGCGGTAATGACTACCGGCGCACAGATGCAGCAGGGCGTTTCTCATTTGGCAGCGATTAAAGGCGTAACCGGAGACGCAACGGAAGCGTACCGTACTTTTAACGACGTTTACCGGAATACCACGTATGACGAAAGCGCTGTGCAGCAAATGGGGATCCAGTTAATGACACTAGGGTACAGCGCTCAAAATGCGGCGGACATGATCCAGCTGTGTGCCGATACGTCTGCAGGGCTAGGAAAAGGGCAGGCGGAAGCGCAAGCTATGGTTGACACGATTTCTAGAATGCAGGCGACCGGCGAAGCCACAAGTAAACAGTTTGTAAACCTGCAGATGGCAGGGCTTGATCTTGACAAAGCATTTTCCAAAATCGGCATGACTGCAGAAGAAGCGTATAAGGCCATGGACGACGGTACGCTGGACGCCCAGAAAGCCATCGGTGCCTTGACGGATTATATGCATGAATTTGACGGCAGCATGGCCAAAAGTAAAGACAACACGATCGACGCCTGGGGTGACGTTACCGGTAACTTACAGACCATGTGCGCGGAAATTGGCATGGGAATATTTGACGCCTTCAACCAGTCGGAAATTATTCAGGACCTAATTGCGTTTACTCAGGATCTGGTCGACATGGTACGCGGGGAAGGTTGTGGTGCATTCTCTGACCTAAAAGAAATAGCTTCTGTAGCCCTGGATATCATTGACGGAGCATTAAACGTTATTATTACTACTATGAAATTTATAATATTAACCGTTGATGAAGTATATAGTGCTTTTAAAAGCTTTGGGCAGCAGGTTTATGATGCTTTGCAACCGGCGATTGACGGACTGCTTTACGTTTACGATTTAGTAAAAAGTATCCTGTCTTCAATTGGCAAAGGGTTTGCCGGCGAAGTAAAGAGAAGCTGGGCACAGACTTTCGGGAAGAAAACAGAAATAGAACCAGAAGACCGGGCAAGTCAGAACCAGAATCATTTTAGAACTGTAAAACGTTCCGTAAAAGAGCCGATTGCAAAAAGTGGCGGCGGCGGACATTCCGGAGGTTCACGTGGCGGTTCCGTTACCAAGCAGCTGACGGAAGAAGAAAAAGCAATAGGATCTTTAATAAAAAAATATGCTGACGCCAACAAACAAAAATGGCAGCTGGTAAATTCTACTCTCGAAATAGCAAGAATTAATATTTCCATGTTAACCGGAGAAGAAAAACAAACCGGCGAACTACAGATAAAATTGACAGCTTTAAAAAATTCTCATGATCAGCTTATGGAAGGTTATAAAAACGAATTAACACTTGCAGAAAAAATTAATAATCCTGGCGTCAGGGAAAGAACTATAAAAAGCATTCAAGACCAAATTGACGCTGAAAATAATTTGTATGACGCAAAAGTGAAATCTGCTAATTTTGAATACAATTTAAAAGAAAACAATGAAGATTCAAAAAATCTTATGGATAGGATTTTTGGTAATTCGGACGAATATGCAAGGCGTATAAACGAAATAAAAGAGCAGTTAAACACTCAACTTAAAGACTTAGACATTTTAAAATCAAATGAATCCATAGACGAAGGCGAAGGGCTTGGAATAATGGCTAAAATCTTAAAAGTGAATCCTGAAGAACTGGCAGAAGAGTTTGCTGCTAAAGGCCAGACGCTTGCAGAATTTATCGACTTGTACAAAAACAAATTAGCCGAAAAAGCACAAGCGGAAAAGGACTCGTTAACTATTGCGGAACAATGGGCGAAGAAGACGGAAGAATACGCTAAACAGGTTGGCCGGTCAATGGGCGACGCCATGGCGGATTTTGTACTGGGCGAAAAGAGCGCAAAAGATGCGCTGGCCGATTTTGTAAAAAGCATTATTCAAAACGCCGTGAGGACATTGACGCAGTGGGTTGGTGTATGGGCGACATATATGGCGTTCGGTTTAGGCAATGCAAAAGCTGCAGCGAAGGCAGCGAACGCAACCGTATTTGGCCCGATAGCAGCAGCAACCGGTGGCTATATTTCCGGCCCGGGTACCGGAACCAGTGACAGCATCCCGGCCATGCTCAGCAATGGCGAGTATGTCATTCGCAGCGCAGCTGTTAATATGATCGGCCGGCCCGCGCTGGATGCGTTAAACGCCGGGCGGGTTCCGGAGTTTTCGGGCGGCGGCAGCGTGGACGATACTATTGCGGCGGCAGCGGGCGGCGATTCTATTACGCTGCAGGTATCTGCTATAGACGCAACATCTTTTGCCGGTTTCTTGGATCGCGGCGGTTTGGACAAAATCAAGCAAGCGCTTTATGAAGAAAATCGCCGATTCAGATCTACGTCGGGGGTGTGGTGATAATAATCTCATTAACCTGGTAATTGGACGGGCATGATGGCTAACACAAATAACTGTGGCAGCAAATAATTTCGGCCTTATAGTACCCCCCCATTTCAAAAGGCAGGGGGTCAATCCGTCCAGACCGGCGGCTTACATTCGAATAACACACGGCTCATTTTTGAGATAGGGGGGGTATCAATGGTAAAGATGGTTAAAAGCCGCAATATAAGCGGAAAAGAAGGCATTTTGAAGGCGAATACAAAAAGAACCAAAAAAAACGAAGAAAAAGAAGCGGAAAGCGGCGCGGTTACTGAATTTGAAAAACTTCGGAAAAGGCAAAAAAGCGAGGAAAGACGGCTACGTTATATTTACAAAGATTTACCGCACAGCCAAAAGATATTAGTGAGCAAAATACTTTCAAGATCGGCTTACGTCAATTCGAAGCTTGAAGAAATTGAAACGCGGCTGGATGAAGAAGGGCTTGTAGTGGATTTTGAAAACGGCGCGCAAATTATGCAAAGAGTGAACCCGTATTTAAGGGCGTATATGGATTTACTAAAAATATATAATGCGCTTGTGGAACAAATAGAGGATATGTTAAGGCATGATAGGGACCACGCTAAAAAAGAAAACAATGAAATTGACGGAGAAAATGATCCGTTAATAGCTTTTATTAAAGCGCGAAGGTAAATTAAATAACAAATTGGCCAGGATCGCGGGCAACGTCCTGGCGTTTTTTTATTGCAGCGCAATTTTCCGGAACCGGCTGCAGAGGATCCGGGGCAATGGATCCAGATCATGGCCAAAGAGATCGCTGCCGGTAAATCAATTTTCCCTGGGCAACGGTGGCGTGGAATGCTTGGGCGTTCATCCGGATCATGGCAGCGCGTGAAAAATGTTTTGCCGGTCGGTCGCTCCTGCAGATCAGGAAGAAAAGCGGCCTATTTTTCGGAAATGTGGCCAGGATGAAAAAAACGGCTGCCGGAAATGGCCGTCAGCGCATTCAAAATGACCGGGGATAGGTAAGAGTATAGCCGGTAAAACAAAAACGTCCTGGCGGGGATGTGTGGCAGCGATGGAATATTTGCCGGAAAACAAAAGATCCCTGGCGTGGCAGCGCAATTTTTCGGAGCCGTCTGCAGAGGATCCGGAGCAATGGATCCAGATCATGGCCAAAGAGATCGCTGCCGGTAAATCAATTTTCCCTGGGCAACGGTGGCGTGGAATGCTTGGGCGTTCATCCGGATCATGGCAGCGCGTGAAAAATGTTTTGCCGGTCGGTCGCTCCTGCAGATCAGGAAGAAAAGCGGCCTATTTTTCGGAAATGTGGCCAGGATGAAAAAAACGGCTGCCGGAAATGGCCGTCAGCGCATTCAAAATGACCGGGGATAGGTAAGAGTATAGCCGGTAAAACAAAAACGTCCTGGCGGGGATGTGTGGCAGCGATGGAATATTTGCCGAAAAACAAAAGATCCCTGGCGTGGCAGCGCAATTTTTCGGAGCCGTCTGCAGAGGATCCGGAGCAATGGATCCAGATCATGGCCAAAGAGATCGCTGCCGGTAAATCAATTTTCCCTGGGCAACGGTGGCGTGGAATGCTTGGGCGTTCATCCGGATCATGGCAGCGCGTGAAAAATGTTTTGCCGGTC
>Ga0310694_10005765_pt1 | contig 11806 bp, 11 predicted proteins | sample 174DNAGHGhighgp2_FD_203884 | JGI IMG/M metagenome (GOLD analysis project Ga0310694, IMG submission 203884) | Sheep rumen microbial communities from Palmerston North, Manawatu-Wanganui, New Zealand - 1742 DNA GHGhigh gp2 (v2) (version 2) | ecosystem: Host-associated > Mammals > Digestive system...
TCAGGGTACTCGCCGTACGGGCAACCTGCCTGACAGAGAAAATACCGCTTGGGAAAACGAAATAAGGTTAGTAACTGATTAAATAAAACTTGACATCGTTTTTTTTTTTGATTTAATTTATTATACCTAAATTAAAAGGAGAAGTACGCATGGAAAAGAAAAGTAGTTTAAAAACTGTTGTAGAAAATAATTTTATCGCCCCGTTATATCCCGGATTACAAATTTCCGGGATGACGAACGGGGCGGGGTACAAATTTGGTTTCTCTTGCTCCGTCATCCCGCAGCGTCGGAATGCGGGATATAGCAAGAGAAACCAAAGCGGCTTCACGTTAATAGAACTCTTAGTTGTTGTACTTATCATTGGTATTTTGGCGGCGGTGGCGTTGCCGCAATACCAAAAAGCGGTAGAAAAATCTAAGATAACAGAAGCTAACAGTATAGCGGCGACTCTTATGCAAGCAATTGACTTGTATATCTTGGAAAATGGTTCGCCGGGAGATGTGGATTTTGTGGGAGATGGGGGATATCACCCTTATGCACCGTTAAGTATAGATATAGAATCGGTATTGGACTGTAACCAAGCAAGTACAGATTTTTGTTACAGTAAAAATTTCGGGTATGATGTTTTTTGTAATCCCGGTTATGCACCGAGTTCTTGTGTGATACGTGCGTGGCGCGTACCGGACTATTCGGCTACCAGTCTTTATAACACAGCATACTACCGCATAGCATGGACACGAAAAGATGACAGCGGAGTGTGGAACAAAGGTTGCTTTCCCGGGCCGAAAATTACTTCAGTGCAATCAAAAATCTGTGCGTCTATTAACGCGGGCAACTAAATCTCTTTATGCAGTACTTTTAAGGCGGCTTTTTCTTTGGCAACCGGCAGACATTCCTGTACGCGGTAATTTTGATTGGCGGTCAGTTGTTTAAGGTCTTCAATGTCTTTATCCGTCAGGACTTCTTTGTCGTACGTGGTGCGGAATTCATACTCAAGCCCGCTACGGCGGATAATATCCATAGATTGCAAGATAATTTCCGGGTTGGTCATGATACCGGTAATCTGGCTGTATTTTTCCAAGGGGGCTTTTAAGTCCATGGCGATATAATCTACTAACCCGCCGTCTATTAACTGGTGGAGCATCGCCGGACGCGAGCCATTAGTATCTAATTTAATTTTATAGCCCAGTTTTTTGACTTCGGCCATAAAGTCGGGCAAGTCATCAAACAATGTCGGCTCTCCGCCGGAAACAACAACGCCCTCCAAGGTTCCTTGGCGGCGTTGTAAGAAAGACATAATTTCCTCGTGGGGGACGGGTTCGGTAAATAAGTGCGGATACACGAGCTCCGGGTTATGGCAGTAGCGGCAACGGAAATTGCACCCTTGCGTAAATACTACCGCCGCCGGACGGCCCGGGAAGTCAATAAGCGTAAATTTGATAAGTCCGCCGAATTTCACTTGGCCCGTGCCCCCTGAAAAAAACTTATTTATCGCTGGCGCAATCGCAACCGCAAGAGCAGTTGCAGTTGTTGACGTTCATATTCTTGCGCATTTCAAATTCTTCTTTTTTACCTTTGTTCCAGTTTTGTACCGGGCGCAGGTAGCCTACTACGCGGGAGTACACTTCACATTTAGAACCGTGAACATCGTTCATTTCTTTTTTAAGTTCGGAAATCTTGTTTTCTACGGCTTGTTTTTCTTGTGCGGTCATATTATTTCTCCTATTGTCTTAGTGTTTGGCTTTCGCCGGGGATATGGGCCGTGATACCCATATTCCCATTATGTATTTTTAGAGTTGCGGGTGCAACTGCTTTTTTGGATTACAACTAACCCAAAAAAGGTATGTTATTTGCTGTAGAGTTGCTCTTCCAGCATTTTTACCTTACGGTCTAACTCCTGCATGCGTTCGGCTTTGCACTTGGGGCATTCAAAATGTTCGCCTTCAATGTAGCCGCACTTGGGGCAGACGCTAAACGTAGGGGTAATGGAGAAGTACGGCAACGTGTATTTTTCACACACGGTGCGGATAAACTTCTTCATCGCTTCCAAATCTTTGATGCGCTCGCCGGTAAAGATATGTTGTACCGTGCCGCCGGTGTATTTGGATTGGATGGTGCTTTGTAAGTCCAGCATTTCAAATACGTCGTCGGTATAGTTGACCGGCAGTTGCGAAGAGTTGGTATAGAACGGTTGGTGGCCTTGTTTATACATTTCTTCGTTGGCGCAGATAATATCGGGGTAACGTTCTTTATCTAATTTAGCCAAGCGGTACGAAGTTCCTTCGGCCGGGGTGGCTTCCAAATTGTAGTTGTTACCCGTTTCTTCTTGAAATTTAACTAAGGTCTCGCGCATAAACGTAAGCACTTTTTCGGCAAATTTGCGGCCTTTTTCCGAGCCGATATCCTCGCCGATTAAATTGACAGACGCTTCGTTTAAGCCCACCAAACCAATGGTGGAGAAGTGGTTTTTCCAATACTCGTTAAAGCGTTGGCGCACCGAGCGCAGGTAGAAACTCATATACGGATATAAGTTACCGCGCGTGAAACGTTCAATGACTTTGCGTTTGATTTCCAAACTCGTTTTGGCAACTTCCATGCGGTCTTTTAAGTTGGCAAAAAATTCATCTTCGTTTTTGGACAGATACCCTAAGCGCGGCAAGTTGATCGTTACTACGCCGATAGAACCGGTAAGCGGAGCCGAGCCGAAAAGTCCGCCGCCGCGTTTACGCAGTTCGCGGTTGTCAATGCGCAAGCGGCAGCACATAGAGCGCGCGTCTTCGGGGTTCATGTCCGAGTTAATAAAGTTGGCAAAGTAAGGGATACCGTATTTGGCGGTCATTTCCCATAGCGGAGTCAGTTTGGGGTTGTCCCAATCAAAATCGCGCGTGATATTATAGGTGGGAATGGGGAACGTGAACACACGGCCCTTGGCGTCACCCGCGAGCATCACTTCGCAGAACGCGCGGTTTAACATATCCATTTCATTTTGGAATTCGCCGTATGTTTTATCCTGTAATTTCCCGCCGATGATGACCGGTTGGTCTTTATAATAAGACGGCACGGTTAAATCTAACGTCAGGTTGGTAAACGGCGTTTGGAAACCGACGCGGGTCGGCACGTTGACGTTAAATAAAAATTCTTGCAGGGCTTGTTTGACTTCGTCGTAGGTCAGTTTATCATAATAGATAAACGGCGCAAGTAACGTGTCAAAGTTGCTAAACGCTTGCGCGCCGGCACTTTCGCCTTGCAAGGTGTAGAAAAAGTTGACTACTTGCCCCAGCGCGGTGCGTAAGTGTTTGGCGGGTTTACTTTCGGCTTTTCCGACGACACCGGTAAAACCGCTCAAAAGTAAATCTTGCAAATCCCAACCGACGCAGTACGCGCCCAAAAGCCCTAAATCGTGCAAGTGGAAATCGCCTTCCGAGTGCATTCGTTTTACATTGGCCGGATAAATTTTATTTAACCAATATACTTTGCTGATTTCCGAGGAAATATAGTTGTTGAGCCCTTGGAGCGAATAGCCCATGTTGCTGTTTTCGTTGACTTGCCAGTCAATTTGCTGCAAGTATTGGTCCACCAAATCTACGTTAAATTTAGACGAAATTTCACGCATGCGGGCGTGTTGGTCGCGGTACAAAATGTAGGCCTTGGCGGTTTTGTGGTGATTAGATGTTAAGAGCACATCTTCCACAATATCTTGCACGTTTTCCACATTGGGAACGGTGTCCGAATAAAGTTGTTGGATGATGTTAATGGCGCGAATGGTTAATTTTTTAGCGGTTTCTTCATCAAACTCGCCGGTGGCTTCTGCGGCTTTGGCGATGGCCTTGGTAATTTTGCGCGAATCAAAGGGTTGGGTTGAACCGTCTCTTTTGACGATGTGGGTAATAACTTCCGAGTTTTCCATAAGTGTCTTCCTAGGTAAAAATGTCCGCTGAAAAATAGCGGCTCTTAAGATTTTGACAAAAACAAACTAAAATTGCAAGTTACGACGAGAAAAAATTTTGTGCACAGGATATAAAAAAATTGTTTCCGTCGGGAAAAATCAGTTTTATACGCTGTAAAATTTGTTTTTGCTTATTAGTAATTATTACTAATAAGAAGCTGTTTGTCAATTTAATTTTGTATTTTCGCGAAAAAATAAGTAAAAAAATAAGGACTTGACGCGCAAGGCGCAAACTGGTTTAATGTAAGAAACTTATTATAAGGGGGGAAATATGGATTTTTACCAAGGTTGTGTACTAGCGGCGGTGATAGCGTTTGTGGTGCTCGTCATTTTTGCTATTCGTACGCTGATTCAAATTTTGCACACCGCCGAAGCGGTGGAGTATTTGGCGATTTCCGCGGCGGAAAAAGTAGACAAAACGCAAAGCACGTTTGTGCTTTTGGATAATGTATCCTCGTTTTTAGATTCGGGGATGTTCAAAGTGGCGAAAGTAGGCATGGAGTTGTTGCAACGTTTTCGCCGCGAAAAATAAATAATACTTCTGTTATTATTGGCATAGGATAAACGCGCGGGTGCAACAAATGTTGCGCCCGCGTTACTTGTTTTGCTATTTTTCTCGTCGGAGAAAAAATAAAACTTGACATCGTTTTTTTTTTTGCTACATTTTATTTAATGATAAATAAAAAGCCGCGTTATACCCCGCTTATGCGGCCCGCAGGGTCTGGGTGACGAACGCGGCGGGAGAAAAATGTATGCAAAAAGAAAATCTGTTGTTAAAAAGTTGTGATAAAAATAATCTGTCATCCCGTGAGGTTGTTGCACGGGATCTTCCTCATCCGATGCCGTTATTTAATGAGGAAAAACAACCTTGTTTTACAAGGGACGTGGAAGATCCCCGACAAAGACCTTCGGGGATGACAGGCCTTTTTTATCACGGCAACAACGGCTTTACCCTTATTGAACTTCTCGTTGTTGTCCTCATCATTGGTATACTCGCGGCGGTGGCGTTGCCGCAATATCAAAAGGCGGTGGAAAGAGCGCGCGCGAGCGAGGCATTACCGTTACTCAAATCGGTCTATCAAGCGGCGCAAGCCTACTACATGGCCAATGGCGAGTGGCCCACTAAATTTGATGAACTGGCCGTGGAAATTCCATGGACGGGTAATGTGAAGTGGCGTAGTGATTCTTCTGTCATGCGCGATACCCGTTCCAATGATTTATGGTCATTACAAATCTATCAAGAAACAGGGTATGGTTGGTCGGTAATTATGGGTCGCATTAGCGGAAAATATAAGGGGGCTGGGTTCTCTGTCTCGGGCAATGGAACATTGTATTGTAAAGAAAGAATTGCCGATGGCGTTACATTTGACGGAAATGCGGGGGACTACTGTGTAAAAATTATGCGTTGTTCCGGTTCTACGTATAGTGATTGGAATGTACGTTCTTATCCTTATCAACCTTAAAAAAACATAGTTTAATTTCGTTTTATTCCCCCAAAAATAGTACAATATACTATATTCTATTTTGGGAGACCAAAACATGGCTAAAAATGATTTGACTACCCGCAACCTCATGTTGGATAGTCTTAAGCAGTACGCAAAGAACCGTATTTCCTTTAATCTCTTGCGCGAATATGACGCCAAGAACGAAATTCCTTTAGACATTTTGAAAGAAATGTACGACCATGATATTTTGGGCGTACATCTTTTGCTTATTCCGGAAGAATATGGCGGACTCGGCGGTCAAACGACCGAAATCTACCGCGTGTGCGAGCAACTGGCACGCATTGATCTCGGTATCGCCACGGGCGTTTTTGCTACTTTCCTAGGAAGCGACCCGCTTAACGTGGGCGGTACTCCCGAACAAAAAGCCAAATGGTTCAAAAAAATCGCTCATGAAAATAAACTCGTCGCTTACGGTGCCACCGAAGCCGATGCCGGAAGTGACCTCGTTTCTTTACGCACCCGCGCCGAACACGTTATTCAAAACGGAAAAGTAGTCGGCTACAAAATTACAGGTAGCAAAATGTGGATTTCCAACGGCGGCGTTGCCGATATTTACACCGTTCTGGCGCTTGCTCCCGGCGGACCGAGTTGGTTTATTGTAGAAAAAGGAACGCCCGGTTTTACGCAAGACGTGCACGAAGATAAACACGGTATTCGGCTGTCCAATACGGCGGGTTTGGCGTTTGATGAAGTATATGTCCCGGCGGAAAATTTAATCGGCCTAAAAGAAGGGCAAGGCTTTTTACAAGCGCAAGCCGTTTTCGGTTATACGCGCTTAATGGTGGCCGCATTTGGTTTGGGCGGCGGCGAAGAAGCCGTAGAAACCGCTTTAGAATATGCCGGACAACGTATCCAAGCCGGCGGGCCGCTTTCGCAAAAACAAGGGTTCATGTTAAAACTCATTACGCCGCACTATATCCGCTTTGAAGCGGCGCGCGCGTATATTGATTGGACGGCGAAACAGTTGGAAGTCAATAATCACGGGCTTGCGACCGAGGGCGCGATTGCCAAATTATACGCCACCGAATCGGGCAACAAAGCCGCCGAAGACGCTATCCAAGCCATGGGTGGTTTCGGTTACACGAAAGAATTTGCCGTAGAGAAAATTAAACGCGATGTCAAAATCACTTGCATTTACGAAGGTACAAGCGAAGTGTTGGAAATGACGATTTTCCGCGGACGTTGGCAAGAGCACTTAAAATCACGCGGCCAATACTACTTAAATCAAGCTGCCGAGTTTGATGCTTTGCACGCACAAAACCCGCAAGTCGGTGCAGACAGTATTGCGTTAGGGTTTAGAGCGCTTGCCCGTATCTTAGAAGATTGCCGCGTCAATAAACTCACTCGCCACCAATATGTTACGTTTATGTTGGGTGATTTAATCAGCGAAATGGAAGTCGCCGCCGTATTTACACGCCAATGCGCTAACAAAATCGTAACGGAAGGCAGCCGTTTTGATTTGGCTACTTTGTGCACCATGGCGCGCGTCAATGCGCGGCAAAGTGCGTTTAAGACGGCTAGTGAGGGACTACGCCTCATTTTAGGTACTTGCCCGGCTATCAATACGGCCGAAGTCAGCCAAGCCGTTAATTTGGTCGGTATTGAAGACAAAATGCGCGGGCTCATTGACGATATGGACACCGTATCGGCTAAATTACGTGAGATTTTCAAGAAATAGGATAACGTATGCATATTATCGTTTGTATTAAACAAGTTCCCGATTCTACCCAAGTAAAAGTAGATCCCAAAACCGGTACGCTCATTCGTGCGGGCGTGCCCAGTATTTTGAACCCGTACGACCATTTTGCGTTGGAAAAAGCATTGGAAATCAAAGCCAAAACGGGTGCAAAAGTAACCGTTTTGTCTATGGGCCCGCAACAAGCAACGGCTGTTTTACGCTTGGCCCTTGCATTAGGCGCGGACGAAGGCGTCTTGCTTTCTGCGCGTGCCTTTGCCGGCTCGGACACGTGGGCAACGGCGTATGCGCTGGCTATGGCGGTTAAAAAAATCGGCCCATTTGATTTGGTGTTATGCGGTCAAATGGCTATTGACGGCGACACGGCACAAACCGGGCCGGAAATGGCATACCACTTGAATATCCCGCAAATCACGTTTTGCGAAAGTATTGACGCTAACGGTAACACCGTTGTTGTTAAAAAACTCATAGAAGGCGGACACCAAATCTTGCAAGCCGATTTGCCGCTGCTTGTTACTATGACAATGCCGGCTGATTATGTGGCGAAATATCCGTCATTTATGGCGGCTCATAAAGCGCAAGATAAACTGATTCGCACCTGGACGGACGCCGATATCGGCGCTGACCCGCATAAATTAGGGTTAGAAGGTTCGCCTACCCGTGTGGATAGAATTTTCCCGCCGCCCGCCCGGGCCAAGGGGGAAATGTTCTCCGGCTCTGATATGGAACTAGCCAATAAATTCGTAGAAATTTTGAAAAAGGAGCGTGTCGTCAAATGATTCAGATTTCTCAAAAATGTGTTGGATGCGGTAAATGTACGGCCGCTTGCCCGTTTGGGGCGCTCTCTTTAGTTAACCGCAAAGCGGTGGCTTCTGCCGCTTGCACGATGTGCGGTGCTTGTGTGAGTCAATGCCCGGTGGGTGCGCTTTCTTTGCCCGCTACTACCGCGGTTAAAAAAGATTTGTCTGTTTATAAGGGCGTGTGGGTGTTTGTAGAAGTGGGTAATAACGGACAAACCCAACACGTACGCTCGGTAGGATATGAATTGTTATCCAAAGGGCGCGAACTCGCCAACCAAGTAGGCGAAGAACTCTGCGCGGTGATTATCGGCAGTAATGTTTCTCCGTTCTTTGCGGAGATTTCCCAATACGGCGCAGATAAAATTTACGCCGTAGATTCTCCCGCGTACGGGCAATATAATACCGCCGCGTATGCCAACGCATTAGGAACGCTTATTAAAAAGTACAACCCCAGTGTGGTACTTTTCCCGTCCACGTTTATCGGGCGTGATTTGTCCCCGCGGCTCGCGGCGGAATTATTTGTAGGACTTACGGCCGATTGTACCGGACTCGCCATTAAAGACGGTAATTTGATTCAAACCCGTCCCGCTTTTGGCGGTAACATTATGGCCGATATCAAATGCCCGGATTACCGCCCGCAAATGGCAACGGTACGGCCCAATGTATTTAAGAAAGTGGTATCCGCCCCCGGCAAAATGGCACAAGTGGTGTCCGAAATGATACCGCTGCCTGCCGAAGCGGCCAAAGTGCGCGTGATCAGTACGCATTTTGACCCGCCCGCTAGCGGCGTCAAATTGGACGAAGCCGAAGTGGTTATTGCCGGCGGCCGCGGTATGAAAAATAAAGCCGGGTTTGACCTGCTTGAAAATTTAGCCGCCAAGTTAGGCGGAACGGTAGGCGCCAGCCGCGCGGCGATTGATTTGGGCTTAAAAGAAAAGGATAAACAAATCGGTCAAAGCGGCGTAACGATTGCGGCTAAGTTTTACGTGGCGTGCGGAATTTCCGGCGCGGTGCAACACGTGTGCGGTATTGAACACAGCGACGTAATTGTGGGTATCAATAAAGACGCCAATGCTCCCATATTTAACGTATGTAAGTATGGGCTGGTGGGGGATGCTACCCAAATTCTACCCAAAGTATTAGAACAGTTGAAGAAATAACGGCCTTGTTATCTTTCGCATAACGCAACACACGCAAAAGTAAACCAACTTTTGCGTGTGTTTGCTTTTCCGGCCAACAATTTGCCATATTTGAGCATCTTTGCACCGCCTTGCCGCTTGCCGTAGCGCTGCTACGCCTTCGGGCAACTGGCGGTGCAAATCTATCTCAAATCTGACAAATCAGGCAATCCTCTATCATGTTAGTCTGACGGGCTTACGCCCACGCGCCTTATTTTTCCCGTCATCCCGGTCCTGCGGACGGCAAAACGGGATATAGAAAAATAAAGCGCGTTAGTTTTGCAACGGGCCGGCTCTCTCAATAAATTAGAGCGTATAGTATGCGACACTGCTTGGCTTATGCGAAAAAATGCCGCCAAGTGCTTGACAGATTTTTTCTTGCCTCTTATTCCGACTTACACAATACCGTGCCAGTTGTCCGTCTTCTGTCAATGCACCGTACCGTACGGAAAGTGTCGGTAGTTGAGAATTAGCAAGTTGGGCGTCATCAATATTATTATTGGTAGTGCCAATTCGCCAAAAACATTCGATTTGAGGTTCATCTCCGTTAAAAAAACATACGGTTTTCCCAATCGTGAGCGTTTTGTTACCGCCGCTTAATTGGCCGTCAGGCAGCACATCAAATTGGTCAAAAGAAGTGGCGTATGAGCCGTTGGCTAAATGGTATGCTTCTTGACTGGTAACAATAGCGTTTGCGTAGGTTAGTAATTGCATAAAACGCCAAAATACCGATGATTAAAACTACTACTAATAATTCTATTAGCGTAAATGCTTGTTCGTTTTTCATGCCTTTTCTCCTTATGTAATTTTTACTGCTACAAACATTATCGTTTTTTTTTTTGATGTGTCAAGCGGAATTTTCCGGCTTGCCAAAATTAGCGTACGGTTTAATAGGGTAAAAACGCCAAGCAAGGGGCGTTTAATTGATATAATATCTTTATAATATGTCTTTGTTTTCTAAACTGTTTAGGTTGTTTGTAGGCGTGGTGTTGATGCCGGTAATACCGATGATTTTATTACTGGCGTTTTATCAGGTCCATTTGAAAGATAACATTTTGGAAACCCACGCCAATTTGGCACAAATGGTGGCGGCGTCTATCAATCAGCATATTGAGGACCTCAACTGGCGGCTGTCGTTTGCGCAAAACGTATCGTCTTATTTACAACAAAAGAAAAATCCGCAACCGCTCTTACACGAAGCACTTGCCGCTAACCCCGATTTTTTGATGTTAGCCGTTCTGTCTCCCCAAGGCAAAGAGTTATACCGCGCCGGAGAAAAACAAATTTTAAGCCAAGTCTCGCCGCTTGATTTAAGTGCCGACGAATCTTTGCCCGAACTGGCCCGCAACCAACAACTTTCCGTCAGCAGTTTTGACGTGGTGGAAGGCCGCCCGATTAGCGAATTTATTGCGCCCTTGCCTAACGGCGATTTTCTGTACGGTATTATGAGTTTCTTTAGTTTCTTAACGCGCTTGCAGGAACAGCGCATCGGCACCACCGGACATATTTATATTGCCGACCAAGCCGGACAAATTTATACCGTTCCCTATCAGTACAGCCCCGATTTTGACGCGACCGCGCTGTCTCGTGCGTTCTTAGCCAAAAGTCCGCTTATTAAAAACTTAAAAACACCGCGCGAAACGTACGTCGGTGCGTATGCGCCCACACCTATTTTGGGGGCGTATGTGGCCGTGTTGCAACTCAAAAGTGAGGCCTACCGCAGTATCTATTACACTAACATCATTTTGGCGCTTTTCCTGCTTACCATTATGACGCTTTCTTATTTTGGGGCGCTTACGTTTGCCGAGCAACTCGGCGAGCCCATTGGCGCACTGATGGACGCCGCCCGCGAAGTTTCCGCCGGACATTTGGACCAAAAAATTGATGAAGATATCGGGTGGGGGGAATTTAAGCAACTTATCGCCGCATTTAACAAAATGACCGCGGACCTGCAAGATTATCAAGTGTTGCAACTGCAAGCGCAAGCCAGCCAACTCAAAGAGCAAGTGTTCCGCGCTGTCGCGCACGATTTGCGTGCGCCGTTGCTCGGGTTGCAAGGATACTTATATATTTTGCAAAGCGGTAAAGCCACGCAAGAAGAAAAGAAGCAGTATTTGGAACTGATGAGCCAAGCCGCACGTAATTTATCGGCGCTACTGGAAGATGTATTAGAAGTATCGCGCGTGGAAGCCGGGATGTTAACACCGCAAAAGCGTCCGGTGGATATCGCCGCGTTGGCCGCGGAAGTGGTCAACACGTTAGCCCCTACCGCCGCCGAAAAGAAAATTGAGTTGCAAGCGGATATTCCGGCTTGGCAAGTGCCCGCCGATGAAAAACTCTTACGCCGCGTATTAACCAATTTAGTATCCAACGCTATTAAATTTACGGAAAAAGGGTTTGTGCGTTTGCGTGCAAAAGAGGACGAAAAATGCTACTTTATTACAGTACAGGACAGCGGCATCGGTATGAGCGAACAGGAGTTAAAAGGCCTGTTCCAAAAGTACCACCAAGTTCACGCGGATAAACCCGGCTATGGGCTTGGTTTGTTTATCAGCCGTCAAATTGTAGAAGCACACGGCGGCACGTTAAGTGTAACGAGTCGGCCCGGCGAGGGAAGCACGTTCACTGTGGCGTTACCTAAGGAGGAAAAATGATTGTATTTTGGCGTTTGTTTTTAGCGT
>Ga0310694_10005766_pt1 | contig 11805 bp, 8 predicted proteins | sample 174DNAGHGhighgp2_FD_203884 | JGI IMG/M metagenome (GOLD analysis project Ga0310694, IMG submission 203884) | Sheep rumen microbial communities from Palmerston North, Manawatu-Wanganui, New Zealand - 1742 DNA GHGhigh gp2 (v2) (version 2) | ecosystem: Host-associated > Mammals > Digestive system >...
ATCTCGTAGTTCACCAAGGACTCCTGACGCACTTGGTTGCTATTCACTGCCTTACAGAAACGATCGACTATCTTACGTAATATCGGCTCGTTGAAAACAAGCTGCTTACCCTCCATCACAGAACGGACATCACTGCGGGTCAGCATCTCACCGCTCTTCAGAATGATACCGTCGGCACCGGCGTCTAACACGTCAACCCATAACTTCTCGTTCAGTATCTCACCTGTAAAAATAAGTACACGAACTGAGGGATACTGTTCCTTTGTCTGACGACAAATCTCAACACCGACGGTCGTCGATCCCCCCAAACCTAAATCCAACAGTACAAGCGACGGCTGCTCCTGCTTCATCAAACGCCAGTAGGAAGACTCACTGTCGGCGGTTCCTATCACTTCTGCTTCGGGAATGTCGTTACGGATGATTCCTTCTGTACCCTTAAGCTCCAAGGGCACGTCTTCTACAATAATTACTTTGAATGATTCCATCTGGGTAATGTTATTTTAATAATTGTTTTTCCGTTTTCTTCTTCTGCCCATATACCACAGCCACGACGAGCCGTGGCTTCTGAGTGGTCACGTACTATCTGACGACACAGCAGGTAAGGTATGTGGTCTTCTGACGGAGTGAATAGATTTTGCAACTCCGTTGATGTCAAGTGCAATTGGGGCTGAGCAACACTGTAAAGAACGTACTTCTCGTCTTTCACAACACCACTGATATCGTCTTCATGACGCGTCAGTATCTCAAAAAGGTAATGTAGCAGTGTCTCGTCACCAAGAACATCGTGACCGTACAACACGACATGCGACAAATGAAGACGGATCGAACCTAACTGACGCATCGCCTGTTCACTCAGCAATGCATACAACTCGCGGTAGTAGGTCACTACCTCCTCTATTGCCTGCATGTTATGCTCGTCACTGTCTATCAACTGCCGTATTCGTGATGGGTAATACATCGTCTCATGCTTCAATGTCGAAAGACAGTTGTCCAGTACGCTGTTCGACACATGAAGATTGTTGTTCTCATGTTCTGCACGGCGCAACTCGTCTTTGGCAAGCTCCAGATCTGTAAACTGCTGCTCCTGCTGCAACACCGACGAGCGAAGGCTCGCTACTATCTCACTCACAACAACCTGCAACTCCTCGGGATACTCCGATGATGCCAAGGGTAATATCTGCTCAAGCTTCTCTGAGGCTGAACGTTCGCTCAGAAGTATCTCGTTGATCTTGCCTATACGCTCTACGCAGAAACGGTAGTTCAGCCGATGACGGTAGTATAGCAAATAGTAGGCCGGCAATATCATACCAAGTATCAGAATCAGAATCACGATGCCTATCGTACGGTTCGTCTCCGACTGTTGCATCATGCGGCAATACTCATCCAGGCTGCTGTCAGCTGAACGCTCCTTGAACAACTGGGTATATACCTTATTATTATAAGCATACAATGACCATTCGTGTAATGCCAATGCGGCCACTGCACTCTCATTACGAATGTCTAATATCACGTCATAGTTCGTACGAACACTGTCATAATACCAGGCTAACTCGGGCACAGGCAACGACAGGTCACCCTCGCGAAGCATCAGCTCACGGCCACCGGGACGCTCACGAAGATAGTGGGCATTCAGGTACTTACGGCAAGAGTCGGCAAACGCTAACGTACGAGCGTAGGTGCCGTTGATGTTTGAAAAGTAAGCACTGTCGGAATATATATAGGCCTTGTCCAGCAACTCCCTGTCGCTGTACCCACTGGGACCTCGGCTTTCCCCCTGTGCCCCTACTGCCAACAGCAGTGACAACACAACACTCATCACACGACCAAGAGGCAAACGGAAGAACAAACGGCTTCCCTTACCCTCTTCACTCTCAGCCTCAAGCGTACATACGCTGAATATATGGCTCATCTTACGGTATTTCTCAATGATACCACGACAATTCATCAGACCGAAACCATGAGAACGCTCGCCGTTTTCGCCACGCTTGCGGCTGACCTCGTCATCTACCACTACCTTATGCTCAAACAGGTGTGACAGCGTTTCCTTGCTCATACCTTTACCGGTATCGCTCACGCTGATCTCGGCATAGGTCGGCGTACGCAATGCACTGATCTTGACGCTGCCTCCTTCGCCAGTAAACTTACGCGCATTGTCGGCAAGCGTGTTCAACATAAACAGCGTCAGGATGCGGTCAGCCTTAACGGTCAGGTCCGTGGGTTCAACATCCAGACGAATTCCCTTCAGCTGAAAAGACATCTTGCTTTTGCTCACTACGTCAAACAGCTCCTGAAGCGCAAAACTCTCTATTCGAAGACTCAACGCGCCCTGGCGCAACTGTATCCAATGGGTCAGCAAGTCGTTCTGAGCGTTTATCTGCTCTGTCAACTCTCGGATATAGTCTATACGCTCACGGCTCCAACCGCCATGAACCTCATGCAGAATACGGTCTATCAGGGGCAGCGTCATGTTCACCAACGACAGCTTGGCACGGTTCTCCAGACTCAGCCGTTCGTTACGCTCGCGCTCCACACGTAGTGCACCGCGCTCGTCACTCAGCTCCTCCATCTCCTCCGCAAATTCCGTACAACGGTGCTCTTCCTCCCGTTGCCACTCGCGCAGTGGCTCCAGCAAGACGCTCAGCGAGTCCTTACGGCGGTGCCTCTTGTGCAGATAGTAAAACAGCAGCAGCAGCAACACCAGGATCACGATACTTGCTACCACTCCCGACATCAGGAGCTTCTGTTGCCGGGCTGTCTCCTCATACTGCGCTGCACGCGACTGCAGGTAAAGGTCCTGACGGGTCTCGTGCTGCAACTCTAAGTAGATGTTCCGGTGGACATCGCTCGATTCCTTGTCGTCAACACCGGAATAGGCTACCGACAACTGCTCGTGAATGCTCGCCACCAGGTCGGGAGCCTGCTCTATCTTCTCGTCTTCAAGTGCTAACGACAGATAGTATAGCGCCGTCGAGTCGTCGCCCTCGCCATGGTAGCACGTGCCTAACGTCCTGTAGGCTCCAGCCGTCTGATAAACGTCGCCATAGTCCATGAACAGACGCAACGCCTCCTCGGCATTCGCTATGCTGTTCACACCGTGTTCCGACAATGCCTCCAATGCGTTAGCCTCAAAATAGGGATAACCGCCCTCACGGGCCAATGTCAGGCATTGCTCCAGATACAACAGCTCCTTGGCGTTAATCTCTTCCTGGCTGCCAGTCGTTATGATGCCACCCGCACCCACATTGTACAGGTAGTTCAGCCACTGGGCTGTGTCGCCCTCCAAGTCGCCTACCTCCTCCAGCGCAGCTATTGACTGGCGCTCCAGGCCCACATAGTAGTAATAGGTGCTCTGGACTATGGCCAGCTCACTCTCAGCATACACCAGCCGCCCAGCGTCTATGTCACCTCCACTCAACCCCTCGGGGTGCTCCTCCCTGATACGGTCCAGACAGCGCAACGCCTGCGCACGAAAGTCATAGAAATCACGGTTTCGCGAACGTCGTTGGCACAGGCGCATCTGTTGGATATGGGCTATCAGCAGCTCCACCTGGTCATCAGTCACCATGCTCACAGAGTCCAGCAGACGTTCCGCACCGGCATAGTCCATACGCATCGTACGGACAAACGCAAGGTTGTTCAGCGCAGCGGCCACTCCTCGTCCGTGACCACCCATACCGCCCGACGCCTCTAAGGCAGCCAGCGCATATCGCTCAGCACTGTCCAAGTCTCGGTAATGGTAGCCATACGAAACAGCGTTCAGCTTGTCCGAAACGCTATCATCACGCTCCGAACAAGCTGAAAACACTAACAACGCCAGTACGACGCTAACTACGACACGATGCCACATAACCGAGAGCCTCCTTGCACTTGTCGGTTATATAACGCCAGTCACCAGCCTTAACACGGTCCTTCGGGAAAAGCTTCGAACCCATGCCTACACAATAAACACCGGCATTGAACCAGCTCTTCAGGTTCTCCTCGTCAGGAGACACACCACCGGTCACCATAATCTTCGACCAGGGCATCGGGGCCTTCAGGCCCTTAACCATAGACGGACCTACAACGTCACCCGGAAACACCTTCGTCAGGTCACAACCTAACTCCTGGGCCTTGCCTATCTCGCTCACCGTCATACAACCGGGACAGTAAGGCACCAGCCTGCGGTTGCACACTGGAGCAATCTCCGCATTAAACAGCGGACCAACTACAAAGCAAGCACCCAGCTGAATATACAGCGCAGCCGTTGGGGCATCAACAACACTGCCGATACCAAGTGCCAGCTCCGGACATTCCGTGTCAGCCCACTTCACCAGCTCGCCAAACACCTCCTGTGCAAAGTCGCCGCGGTTTGTAAACTCAAACGCACGGACGCCACCATCGTAGCAGGCCTTAACCACGTTCTTACAAGTCTCCAAGTCCTTATGGTAGAACACAGGCACCATGCCCGTATCCCCAATCTTCTGCAATACAGCTATCTTATCAAATTTTGCCATAATCTTTAATCTTTCATCTTTAATCTTTCATATTCCTCACCTTTGCACTCTTCCGCTCGCATTACCGCCGGCCAGGCTCTCCACCTCGTCAGTGCTCACAAGGTTGAAGTCACCATTGATCGTATGCTTCAGTGCGCTCGCAGCAACGGCAAACTCCAGTGCCTCACCCTGACTACTCTTCGTCAGCAAACCGTGAATCAGGCCACCCGAGAATGAGTCACCACCGCCTACACGGTCAATGATCGGGTTAATCTCGTAACGCTTCGACTCGTAAAACTCCTTGCCATCATATATCAGAGCCTTCCAGCCGTTAAACGTAGCACTGTAGCTCTCGCGCAATGTGCTCACAACATACTTGAAACCAAACTCCTCCTTCATCTGGCGGAAAATACCCTCATAACCGCTCGCGTCAGTCTTGCCGCCTTCCACGTCGGCATCGGGCTTAAAGCCTAAGCACAGCTCGGCATCTTCCTCATTGCCGATGCACACGTCAACATATTTCATGAGCGGACGCATAATGCTGATGGCCTTCTCGCTCGTCCAAAGCTTCTTACGGAAGTTCAAGTCAACACTCACCGTCACACCGTGGCGCTTAGCAGCCTCGCAGGCCTCCCTCGTCAGCTCAGCAGCAGCGTCGCTAATGGCAGGCGTAATGCCGCTCCAGTGAAACCATGCGGCTCCCTCCATAATGGCATCAAAGTCAAACTCACTCACCGACGCCTCACTGATAGCAGAGTGAGCACGGTCGTAAATCACCTTCGAAGGGCGCATCGAGGCACCTGTCTCTGCATAGTACAGTCCGACACGCTCACCGCCACGAACAATATAGTCCGTGTGGACACCGTACCGACGCATAGCATTAACGGCTATCTGACCTATCTCATGCTTTGGCAACTTAGATACAAAATAAGCGTCATGACCGTAGTTCGACAAGCTGATGGCGACATTCGCCTCACCACCGCCAGGAATAATACGGAAACTCTCACTCTGAATAAAACGGTCATTGCCATTCGGCGACAAACGGAGCATCAGCTCACCTAAGGTTACAATCTTTGACATCTTAATAACTTTTTTCTGATTAATATTAATACTTTTTTATTCTTTCATACCGCAAAAATACATATTAAAAAGCAAATAACAAAATATATAACAAAAAAATAACATTTATCTTACGTAAACGTTTCATACAACTACTCTTTTATCACCTTTCCTAAAAAATATATCACATCATACCATAATTTAATAAAAAAGCACTATCTTTGCAAACGAATTTCATCAAACAAATAACGAAACGAATGAAAAAATTTTTCTAATACATACTTTAATTTCCCTGTTCAACATATATAAATAATGGGTATAGCAAAACTGGTTCCTACCATCATCACAATCTTAATGTGCTGCACTGCATGCAGTACAGCTACGGCGTTCTACACAGCAACGCCTAACGAAATGGTGGTCATACCGGCTGAACCTGACTATAACAACCCAGACATGTGGATCACAATGGATGACGACAAAAACAATACAGGAGCAGACATCTTCTATGTCGTTTCTACATGGGAAGAGGACTGGACAAACAACAAGGGTATGACTGCTCACTACGCCGACGTCTGGAACCCAACGCACAGGGAACACATGGCAATCGAAATAAACCGCATAAAGCAATATATGGCTCCAGGAAACAGATTCTATGCGCCCTTCTATAGGCATGCTACCATCAACGCTTTCCTGACAAAAAACGAACGGGTCATCAAACAGCGAACACAACAGGCCATGAATGACGTGCTGCAGGCGTTCGACTTCTTCATCAGCAAAAGAGACAACAATCGGCCACTCATCATTGCAGGGTTCAGCCAGGGAGCAATGGCCGTGCTGCAAATACTGAAACACATGGACGACAACACGTATAAACACCTCGTGGCGGCATATGTCTTAGGATATAAACTCACTGAAGACGATATCACTAACGGCACTCATATCAAACCGGCTCAGGGGGAACTCGATACGGGCGTGACGATTTGTTATAACACCGTAAAGGACGTCAAATTCATACAGCCCATCATTGCACAGTCTGTGGCGGCTATCAACCCCGTCAACTGGAAAACGGACAATACACCGGCAACACTCAACGACTCCATCACGGTCACTCTGTCAACCAAGCACCACGTACTCGTGGTTAAAGGATATAGCGGAGACGAGTACCCTCCGTATGGAAACTTCATCAACGTAGGCGATATACACGGATGCGAACCGTGGCTCTACAGCAAATGCCTACAGGAAAACATCAATAAAAGAACACAACAATGGCGAACGAGAAAATCAGAATAAAAGATATTGCAATTAGAGCGGGGGTCAGCGTAGGGACCGTGGACCGAGTCCTCCACAAACGACCAAATGTCAGTCCTAAAGCGCTCGAGAAAGTCAACAAGGCGCTACAGGAAATGGACTACAAACCCAACATGTATGCATCTGCACTGGCGTACAACAAGAAATATACGTTCTTCTGCATCATCCCAAAACATGCCAGCGAGGCTTACTGGGAAGAGATAGAAGAAGGGGCGCAGGCGGCTTGTGAAAGAAGACAGGACTTCGGCATCACCGTAAAAATGGTCTATTACAAGCGATTCATACCTAAGACGTTCGTCGAGGCTACGCAAGAGGTGCTCAAGCAAAAGCCTGACGGCATCATCGTGGTGCCTTCTACGCTCGAACAGACAAGGAACTTCACCGACAAACTGCACGAAAGACAGGTGCCGTTCATTCTGCTCGACTCCTACATGCCTGACCTCAAACCGCTGTCCTTCTTCGGGCAGGACTCCATGCAGAGTGGATACTTCGCGGCAAGAATGCTCATGATGATGGCACCACAGGAAAAGGAAATCATGCTCATGAAACAGATGAGAAACGGGAACGTCGCTTCCAAACAGCAGGAAAACAGGGAAACGGGATTCAGACATTACATGCGCGACCACTTCCCTGAGGTGAACATTGCAGAACTCGACCTGCCACTTGACGAGCAAAAGGAGCAATACGACTACCTGCTCGAGCGTTTCTTCAAAAAACATCCATTAGTACACCACTGCATCACATTCAACTCTAAAGCGCACATCGTCGGAGAGTTCCTACAAAGGACGAACATGCGCAACATCCAAATCATGGGATACGACATGGTCGATAAAAATGCAGAATGCCTCAGGCAGGGAAGCATATCTTTCCTCATCGCACAGCATGCATACATGCAGGGATATGAATGTGTGGAGACGCTCTTCGATGCAATAGTACTCAAGAGAGAGGTCAACCCCGTCAACTACATGCCCATCGAACTCCTCACAAAAGAAAATATAGACTTCTACAGAAGAAAAAACATCGGATAAATATATAAGACTATGCAACAAACTACTTTTCTAAAAATCAATGCAGCAGACTCAGTAGTAGTATGCCTGCAACCTAAGAAAAAAGGCGACATCATCAATGTCGATGGTAAACAAATCACTGTCCTGCAGGATACTCCCGCTGGACACAAAGTTCTCATCGAAGACAAAAAACAAGGCGAAGACATCATCAAGTATGGTTATCCCATCGGACATGCCAAGACGGACTTGAAAGCTGGAGAGTGGGTCAACGAAAACAACCTCAAGACCAACCTCAGCGGAACACTCGAATATTCATACCAGCCTGTCAATGAGAAGCTTTCCATAGCTAACGAGAACAGAACGTTTAAAGGGTATGTAAGACAAAATGGAGAGGTTGGCATTCGTAACGAGGTATGGATTGTACCGACTGTAGGATGTGTCAACGGTATTGCAGAAAAGCTCGCACAGAAACTACGTGAAGAGACTGGATGCAAAAACATTGATGCTGTATGGACATGGCACCATAACTTCGGATGCTCACAACTCTCTGAAGACCACGAGAACACCAGAAAGGTGCTGCGCGACATCTGCCTCCATCCAAATGCAGGAGCTGTTCTCGTACTCTCACTGGGATGTGAGAACAACCAACCCGAACAGTTCATGGAAATGTTGGGCGACTATGACAAACAGCGCATCAGACTGCTCGTCACACAAAAGGTGGAAGGCGACGAGATAGAGGCTGGCATGGAAATCCTGCGAGAGCTCTATGCTATAGCTTCAAAGGACGTCAGACAGGACGTTAACGTCAGCAAGCTACGCGTCGGACTGAAGTGTGGTGGCAGCGACGGCTTCAGCGGCATCACGGCAAACCCACTCGTTGGAGAGTTCAGCGACTGGCTCGTAGCACAGGGAGGAACATCCATTCTGACGGAAGTACCCGAAATGTTCGGAGCTGAAACCATACTCATGAACAGATGTGAAACACCAGAGCTCTTCCAGCAAACAGTTTCCATGATCAACAACTTCAAGGAATATTTCCTCAGTCATGGAGAACCTGTTGGCGAGAACCCAAGTCCAGGAAACAAAGCAGGTGGTATTTCCACACTCGAAGACAAGGCTCTTGGCTGCACACAGAAATGCGGAAGAGCACCTGTCAGTGGAGTACTCGAATATGGAGACAGACTACAGGTCAATGGACTCAACCTTCTCTCTGCACCTGGCAACGACCTCGTTGCAGCTACTGCATTAGCATCTGCCGGATGTCAGATCGTACTCTTCACAACTGGTAGAGGAACACCATTCGGTACCTTCGTACCAACTATGAAAATTGCAACAAACCCAACACTGGCACAACGCAAACCGAACTGGATAGACTTCTCTGCCGGACAGCTCATCGAGGGACGTACCATGGCAGAGTTACTACCGGAGTTCATCGACAAAGTGCTCAGTGTAGCTAACGGAGAACAGGCACTCAACGAGCACAACGGCTACCGTGAGATTGCCATCTTCAAGAATGGAGTAACGCTCTAAATGAAAAAAGGCCTCATAGCATTATCACCACTGGCAGTCTTTACCGCCTTGTACTTAGTCACCAGCATCATCGCCGGCGACTTCTACAAGGTTCCCATTACTGTGGCTTTCATGGTCACATGTATGTATGCCATCATCATCACTGGAGGCATCCCCCTGAAGAAACGCATGGACGTGTTCAGTCGGGGGGCTGGCTCCAACCAGATGATGCTGATGCTATGGATATTCATTCTTGCTGGTGCTTTTGCAAATGCAGCAAAAGACATGGGGGCTATCGACGCTACCGTCAACCTCACACTCACTCTGCTACCGGAACAAATGCTTCTGGCTGGACTGTTCATCGCATCGTGCTTCATCTCACTCAGCGTAGGAACCAGTGTAGGAACCATTGTTGCACTGACGCCTATCGCAGCAGGAATAGCACAGCAGACAGGAAACAGCGTACCATTACTGACTGCAGTAGTAGTCGGAGGCTCGTTCTTTGGCGATAACCTCTCGTTCATATCCGACACCACCATCGTTGCCACATCAACGCAAGGCTGCCGCCTCAGTGACAAGTTCCGGGCCAACTCATTCATTGTCATGCCTGCAGCCATGTTCATACTTGTCGTTTACTTGATCATGGGTAACGACATCGAAGTACCAAAACAGGTGATACAAGTGGAGTATGTCAAGGTTATACCTTATGTCATCGTACTTCTGACAGCACTCTTCGGAATGAACGTCATGGCAGTTCTGACAATAGGCATACTACTGACTGGCATCATAGGCATCATCAATGCCGACTTCGACCTCTTCGGATGGTTCGCAGCCTTAGGACAGGGCATTACCGGGATGGGAGAACTCATCATCATTACCCTCATGGCAGGAGGGCTGTTAGAACTCATCAAACAAAACGGGGGCATCGACTTCCTCATCGAAGCCATGCTGCGACATGTCAGAAGCAAACGTGGTGCTGAGTTATCTATCGGAGCCTTGGTGGCTTTCGTCAATATCTGCACGGCAAACAATACCGTCGCCATCTTAACCGTAGGAGGAATAGCCAAGAAAATCGGCGACCGCTACGGCGTGGACAACAGGAAATGTGCTTCCATACTCGACACTTACTCATGCATGATGCAAGGACTGCTACCCTATGGAGCACAGCTCCTTATGGCTGCAGGACTGGCACAGGTGAACCCCATCAGCATCCTGCCTTTCCTCTATTACCCGCTCGCCATCGGCATTGCGGCAACACTTTCCATCCTGTTACGTTATCCCAAACGATACTCTTAATTCCGAAAAGCTATGACCGTCATCGAAAAAAATTTCTTCCGACTGCTACGCATAGGACTATTTCACAAGCCAGAACCCATTGAACCGCTCTCACCATGGAAGTGGAGACGTCTCTATCAGCTCTCACTCATGCACAACGTTGCCGGCTATCTCTGGCAGGGAATCCAGCAGAGTCAAGACGACTTCTTTGTCTCGCTCATACCACAGGAGCTGAAGGAGAAATGGGCAAAAACAGTCGTACAGCCTGACGAACCCGACGAGGAGGAGCATACACTCACCAACCCCCTACTCGACCACAAGCTCCAAGCCATCATCGACAAGGAGAGTGCCAAGGAGGAGACGCCCACACGTATCTTGCTTCTGAACATTGTCCGTCACGCGCGAACCATACTTAATGAAGGCGTCTCATTGCCACAACTGATTGACATGGCGCTAATGGTAAAAAAGCCTTCTAACGGCATCGACTATGACAAACTGAACGACTGGGTAGCGCAACTCTACATGCAGCCCATGGCCGACCTGTTGGGTACACTTCTTGTACAACTGTTCGAATTCAAACAGGAAGAGCTGCCTTTCATGCGACGCAAACAAGAGAAGATAGCCCAGCAGCTAACCGAGGAGCTTTTCGACCTTGACAATGCCTCTACCGACGAATGGTATTTCTCCCAGAAAGAAGACCAGATTTTCGTCCGTACCCATAACTCACGAGCCATGTTCTGGCACGTGGGTCATTCCGCGCGTTATTCCCGTCTCTACCCATCCGAGGCTATTACCAATTTCTTCAGCAGTTTTGCAAAGTCATTGACGCATATAGAAGAGTAGTTCATGCAAAAAACTTCCTCTTTTCCTTGCATTTCGTCTCATTTTTTAGTATCTTTGCACTATAAAAAGTAGGAAAGAACGATTTATAATGTACTCAACTTCCTGAAGTTCTTTGCAAAGCAAAGCGGCAAAGCCGAGCGGAGTAGTTAAAGGAGTTAAGGGGAGTTAAGAGGAGTTATTGGACAATACCTAAGCCCACGAAACGAACCAGACTCCGAAAAAGGGGAATCAGAAGTAATGTCTCTGAACTCCCTGAGCGGCTGAAAAGCCGTGATAACTTCCATTAACTCCCCTTAACTCCCCATAATTTGAGCAAATGCAAAACTTGTATA
>Ga0310694_10005768_pt1 | contig 11802 bp, 7 predicted proteins | sample 174DNAGHGhighgp2_FD_203884 | JGI IMG/M metagenome (GOLD analysis project Ga0310694, IMG submission 203884) | Sheep rumen microbial communities from Palmerston North, Manawatu-Wanganui, New Zealand - 1742 DNA GHGhigh gp2 (v2) (version 2) | ecosystem: Host-associated > Mammals > Digestive system >...
GCCGCTCGACGACGGTGACGATGGATCCCGAAATCAAGACGATGTATGAGCGTCAGTTCATCAATTTCAACGAAGGCCTGAGCAAATACACGCCCATGGTTGAGACTGGCGACCTGCTCATCATCTGCCACGATGCTTTCATGAGCGCCATGCAGCCTTTCGTCAACTGGAAGAAGCAGATAGGCCGTCACACCACGATGGTCGGCACCTCCACTGCAGGCATGACCACGACCGCCATCCAGGCTTACATCCAAAACCAATACAACGCCAACCCCAACCTCACCCATGTGCTTTTGGTGGGTGACGTCGGACAAATCCCTGGCATCAACTTCACCGCAGGCAGTGGTTGGAACGGCTATAGCGGCAAGAGCGACAATATGTATGGACAAGTGGTTGGTAATGACCTTTATAATGACATCATCATTGGTCGTTTCTCCGCTGAAACCGAAGCCCATGTGACCACGCAAGTCAACAAGGTGATCCATTACGAAAGAGACATCAACGCCTCCGACATTTGGCTGACCTTTGGCGACGGCCTTGGCAACAACGACGGTCCCGGCCACTTTGGAGAATATGACTGGCAACACATCGAGAACATCCGCCAAGACCTTTTGACCTACAACTATACCACTGTCTATCAAGACTATCCTGGCGTTTCAGGTTATTCCTCATCGGCAACCGTCTTGAGCCAACACATCAACGACGGTGTGAGCATCATCAACTACTGCAACCACGGCTCGGAGACCAGCTGGGCCTTGAACAACTACAGCAACTCGCACGTCAACGCATTGACCAATGTCAACAAGTTGCCCATCGTTTGGTCGGTGGCCTGCCTCAACGGTAAATACGACTACAGCCAGCCTTGCTTTGGCGAGACTTGGCTCCGTGCCACGAGCGGTAATGTCAACAATCCCGACCCGACGCAACCCACGGGTGCCATCGGCGGCATGTTCTCCTACATCTCGCAACCTTGGCAAGAACCGCAATACGGCCAGGACGAGATGGTGGACGTGTTGACCGAACAACACGCCGACAACATCAAGCGCACATTGGGCGGTATCTCGTTTGACGGCAACATGAAGATTTTGGACCAATACGGCCAAAACGCCAATGCTGCCAAGGGCACCTACCTCTCGTGGATCCTCTATGGCGACCCGACTTTGACCGTCCGCAATGCCGTTCCCGAAAACATGAACGTCACCCACGCCTCCTCGATGAGCACCAGCGCAACCTCATTCATGGTCAACGCTACCAACGGCAATGGCGCCCTCGCTACCCTGACGCGCAACAACGAAATCATGGGCTCGGCTACTATTAATAATGGTGTGGCCAACATCACCTTCACCGCTCCCGGAACGACGGGAACGGCCACGCTGACCGTGTTTGGCTACAACAAGATCACTTACATCGCTACCATCCAAATCACTCAAGGTGGCACGCAGCAATACACCATCAATGTCTCGGCCGACCCGAATATCGGTGGCAGCGTTACAGGAGGTGGCACCTACAACCAAGGCCAGTCTTGCACCGTGACAGCCACGGCCAACTCAGGCTATATCTTCACCAACTGGACGGAAAACGGCAATGTGGTATCTTCCAATGCAAGTTACACCTTCATTGTCAACACCAACCGCAATTTGGTCGCCAACTTCACGGCACAGTCACAACAATACACCATCAATGTTTCGGCTAACCCGAACAATGGAGGAACCGTTTCGGGAGGTGGAACCTATTATGAAGGAGAGTCTTGTACCGTCCGTGCCATAGCCAATATGGGTTACACCTTCACCAACTGGACCGAGAATGGCAATGTGATATCTACCAATCCTCGCTACACCTTCATTGTAACGGGCAATCGCAATTTGGTGGCCAACTTTACTATGTCGACCTACACCATCACCGCTACGGCCGACCCAGCAGTAGGCGGCACAGTCACAGGTGGAGGCTCATTTAACCAAGGCCAAAGTTGCACCCTGACGGCCACTCCAGCCACAAGCTACAACTTCGTCAACTGGACCAAAAACGGACAACAAGTCAGCACCAACGCAACCTACACCTTCACCGTGACTGAATCAGCTACTTATGTCGCCCACTTCCAAGAATTTGCATGCGAAGCGCCTACCAACGTCACCGCCGAGGCCATTAACTACACTGACATACGCATTAACTGGTCTGCCAGTCCTACGGCCCAGTCCTATAAAATCTATCGCAACGGGACACTTGTCACCTCTGGTTACCCATATGTCGGTGGTTATTACGACACCGAATTACACTTTGGCGAGTATTGTTACACGGTGGTCGCTGAGTGCAGTTATGGCGACTCCGAACCATCAGAGGAAGCCTGTGCCGAGCTTACCCTCTGTGACCCAGCAGGTGATTTCACTGCCGAATATGTTTACGAAGACGAAGATAATTATGGCGTAAGATTGACTTGGAAACTGATTGCCTCCGCATTCCCAGAATACTTCCATCTTTACAAGCTGAATGAAACGAATGAGTATGAACTTATTGCTGACATTCCGCCCACGGGAACTGCCTATTCGTATTTCGATGATGTTGAGACTGGTACCTATTCATACATGCTGACAGCAGAATACCAGTTCGGCCCTGAACACTGCATTTCGGAACCTGTTTATGCTTCTTGCGAAGTCACAAGATTGAACGAAACCAACGCTACTTTTGCGGTTTACCCCAACCCCACCCAAGGCGAAGTCACCCTTAAGGGCGAAGGCCTGCAAAGCGTCCGCATCGTGAACGCTTTCGGCCAGGCTGTCTACAACGCCAAGGTGGAAGGCGACCAAGTGCGCATCGACCTCTCCGGCATGGCCAAGGGCGTCTATGTGATGCATATTGGCACGGGGAACGGCAACGCCGTTAGGCAGATTGTGGTGGAATAATTTTGGTTTGTAGGGCTGTCACACCGTGGCAGCCGCAGCGACAAACGCCAATGCGGCTGCCGTGATTCGACAGCCCTACAAGTCTGACCTGAAATCCCGTTGGAAACGGCGGGATTTTTTCGTTTTTCCTTAGTTTTCTCCAACATTATTTCTATTTTTGCCTTGTCAAACATTTTGAACAAAATGACACAACAGACAACCATAAAACTCTTTGACGAGAAAAAAGTCCGCATCGTTTGGGATGACGAGGAAGAAAAGTATTATTTTTCCATCGTGGATGTTGTAAATGTTCTCACAGAGCAATCCACACCTCGAGGAGCCAGCACATATTGGGCAGTACTCAAAAAACGACTTAAGCAGGAGGGGGCAGAGGAGTTGCTTACAAATTGTAAGCAACTGAAACTCCCTGCCGCAGATGGCAAAAATTACAAAACCGACGTGGCTGATTTAGAGCAGGTTTTACGTCTCATCCAATCTATCCCATCCAAGAAAGCGGAACCTGTAAAGCAGTGGCTCGCCGAAGTTGGAACACAACGCATCGACCAGATGATTGACCCGGAACTGACCTTTCGGATGGCCGTTGAGGACTACCGACAACAAGGTTACAGCGACCGTTGGATCAACGCCCGGATGCGCTCCATTGAGATGCGTAAGGAACTGACCGACGAGTGGCACCGCTCTGGCATTCACGAGACAAAGGACTTCGCCATACTCACCAACATCCTTACCAAGGCATGGAGCGGCATGACCACGGGAGAATACAAACGCTACAAAGGTTTGACCAAAGAGAACTTGCGCGACAACATGACCAACATGGAGTTAGCATTGAACACACTTGCCGAAGTTACCACCACTGAATTGTCGCGCCAACGTAATCCGAAAGGCTTGGCACAAACTAAAAAGACCGCACAAGAAGGAGGCGATGTGGCACGCAATGCTCGCGCCGACATCGAAAGTCGCCTCGGCTACTCCATCGTTTCGCCTGAACGAGCTACCGACTATATCAAACCTTTAGACACGCAAGAAACCGATGCATTATTGTTGCCTGATTCGGATGACGGTTGCCATCACGACTAACGGTGTCGGAAACCATCGCTGATAGGTGTCGACAGCGGTGGAACCAAACACGATTTCGGAACCCTTTTCGAAAAATCCCAAAAGTGAGGTGACAAAACATTGCCACCTCACTTTTTTTTGTTATTTTTGGAGCAAATTTTTGAATTCAGCCTATGAAAATCAAATTCATCGGTGCAGCCCAAGAAGTGACGGGCAGCAAGCACCTTATCACCACCGACCACGGCAAGAAAATCTTGCTCGACTGCGGAATGTTCCAAGGCAAGGGTCTCGAAACCGACGCCGCCAACCGCAACATCATGGTCGACCCGAAGGAAATCGACTATATCATCCTCACCCACGCCCACATCGACCACTGTGGCCTGATACCTTATTTCTATAAGCTAGGCTTCCGTGGGCAAGTCGTCTGCACTGACGGTACCAAAGACCTGTGCAGCATCATGTTGCCCGACAGCGGCTTCATCCAAGAAAACGATATGGTGTGGTTCAACAAGAAACGCCGCAAGGAAGGTTTGCCAGCATTGCAACCCATCTACACCGAGAAAGACGCCCGCGCCTGCATGGAACTGTTCGTCACCGTGGCCTACAATCGCTACCTCTACCTTGACAATAATATTAAGGTGAAGTTCAATAACACTGGTCATCTGCTCGGCAGCGGCTGCGCCATCCTCGAAATCGACGAGGGAGGCAAGATGACTCGCATCGGCTATACGGGCGACATCGGACGCGAATACAACTACCTACTACGCTCACCTGAACCGTTCCCGCACTGCGACTACATCATCACCGAGGCCACTTACGGTAACCGCCTCCACAGCGACCGCGAAAACGCAGAGCAACAACTGTTGGAAATCATCTACCACACCTGCGTCGAAAAACGTGGCAAACTCATCATCCCTTCATTTGCTGTCAGTCGTACACAAGAGATTGTGTATCTACTAAATAACTTCTACAACGAAGGCAAACTGCCTGAAAAGATCCCGGTATTCGTCGACAGCCCCTTGGCCGTCAACGCTACCGAGGTGTTCCGCATGCACTTGGATGCCTTCAACGACGATGTGAAGGACGTCATCGAATACGACCCCGACCCCTTTGGCTTCAACGGCTTGACCTTCGTGCGCGACATCAACCAATCGAAAGCACTGAATGCCCGCAAAGAGCCATGCATCATCATCTCGGCTTCGGGCATGATGGAAGCTGGGCGCGTCAAGCACCACATCGCCAACAGCATTGAGAACCCCAACAACAGCATCCTAGCCATCGGTTATTGCTCGCCTACCACATTGGGCGCCAAATTGTTGGAGAAACCGACCCCCGACAAAGTGTCTATCTTTGGCTTGGAGCACACCGTCAACGCAGAGATTTTTTCCATCGACGCATTCAGTGGTCACGGCGACTACAAGGAAATGATCGATTATCTCAGCTGCCAAGACCCCAAAAAGGTGAAAAGGACCTTCATCGTGCATGGCGACCTTGAAGCACAGGAATTCTACCGCCGCCAGCTTCGCAAGGAAGGTTGGGACAACATCGTCATCCCCGAGCAGGGCGAGACCTTTGAATTGAAATAATTGGCTCGCTTTGTTTCGCCGAATCTACCGATTTTGTACCTTTGCAAAAATTTTCCAAAATGGCACAAAAACCCAGCATTCCCAAAGGAACACGCGACTTCCTGCCCGAAGTCATGGTGCGCCGCAACTATATCTTCGACACGATTAAGACCGTGTTCAAACGTTTTGGTTTCCAACCGATTGAGACCCCTTCGATGGAAAACCTCAGCACCCTTTTGGGCAAATACGGCGACGAGGGCGACAAACTCCTCTTCCGCGTGCTCAATTCGGGCGACTTCATGAGCGGTGTGGAACAAAACGGCGAACCGCTTGAATCACTCAAGTTGGCGAGTAAAATCAGCGAGAAAGGCTTGCGCTACGACCTGACCGTGCCCTTTGCGCGTTTCGTCACCATGTATCGCGACCAAATCGCTTTCCCGTTCAAGCGCTACCAAATCCAACCCGTTTGGCGCGCCGACCGTCCGCAGAAAGGCCGTTACCGCGAGTTCTATCAATGTGATGTCGACATCATCGGCAGCGACTCTTTGCTGAATGAAGCCGAGTTGGTGCAAATCGTTGACGAGGTGTTTAGCGCACTGAAAATCCGCGTCGCACTGAAAATCAACAACCGCAAGGTGCTGGCCGGCATCGCCGAATACATCGGCAAGCCAGAGGCATTGGTCGACATCACCGTGGCCATCGACAAGCTGGACAAAATCGGCATTGAGGCCGTCAACGCCGAACTTGCCGAAAAAGGCTTGGAAGCCGAAGCGATTGAAAAACTCCAGCCCATCCTTTTCATGAAAGGCGACACGAGGGAGAAACTCGCCCAACTGAAGCCTTTGTTAGACAACGAAGTCGGCCAAAAAGGCATCGAAGAATTGGAGACCTTGTTCGACTACATCGACAACATGGAACTCGGCATCAGCACCGAACTCGACTTGACTTTGGCCCGTGGCCTGAACTACTACACAGGCGCCATCTTCGAGGTGAAAGCCTTGGACTTCGCCATCGGCAGCATCTCGGGTGGCGGTCGCTACGACAACCTGACGGGCATCTTCGGCCTGCCGAACGTGTCGGGCGTAGGCATCAGCTTCGGTGCCGACCGCATCTATGATGTGCTGGACGGCCTGAACCTCTTCCCTGAGACCATGTCGGAGAGCACCAAGGTCATCTTCCTCAACTTCGGCAAAAACGAGGAAAAATATTGCCTGCAATACCTCAACCAAGTGCGTAAGCACGGCATCAACGCGGAAATCTATCCCGATGCCGCCAAGATACAGAAACAGATGAAATACGCTAACCAACGTGCCATCCCGATTGTCGTCATCGCTGGCGAGCAAGAGGTGGCGGAGGGAAAATTCACCGTGAAATTCATGAAGGAAGGTACGCAGAAGACCGTGGAAGCCAACAAATTGGTGGAAACGATTTTGAAATAATCCCTGGATTGCTTCTTCCGTTTTCACGGAATGATGCCTCGCAATGACGCAAAGCGGCGCGGGAGCAAAGCCCCGTAGGGGCGACATACCAATATGCAAGCGACGTGAGTCCTTGCACCTCGCAGGCGACGTGAGTCCCTGCACTAAGCAGAAAACACAACAAACACATAACAATATGAACACCCATTACATCTCATCCAAAGAATTGACCTTCAAACAGGTAAACGAAATAATCACGAAAGGCTACAAGCTCGCCTTGAGCGACGACTCCATCGCCCGCATCCAAAAATGCCGCGACTACCTTGACAAAAAGATGGAAAACCCCGAGAAGCCCATCTATGGCGTGACCACTGGCTTCGGCTCGCTCTGCGACCACAGCATCTCGAAAGAAGACCTGAGCACCCTGCAGAAGAACCTCGTCATGTCGCACGCCTGCGGCACTGGCGAGATGGTGCCCGAGGAAATCATCCGCCTCATGCTGTTATTAAAGGTGCAAAGCCTCAGCTACGGCAACAGCGGCGTGCAGGTGGTGACCGTCCAGCGCCTCATCGACTTCTTCAACAACGACGTGCTGCCCGTGGTCTACAACCAAGGCTCACTCGGTGCTTCCGGCGACCTTGCACCTTTGGCCAACCTCATGCTGCCTTTGCTCGGCTTGGGCGAGGTGCATTATGAAGGCAAGATCGTTCCCGCCCAACAAGTCCTCGACAAGTTCGGTTGGGAGCCCATCACTTTGCAGTCGAAAGAAGGTCTGGCCCTGCTCAATGGTACGCAATTCATGAGCAGCTATGGCACCTATGTGCTGCTGAAGGCCTTCCGCCTCAGCTATCTGGCCGACCTTATCGGCACAGTTTCCTTGGAAGCCTTCGACGGCCGCATCGAGCCTTTCTTCGACCAAGTGCACCAGATCCGCCACCACAACGGACAAATCGTCACGGCCAAACGTGTGCGTGAGTTCACCAAAGGCAGCGAGCTGATTGTCAGGGAGAAGAAACATGTCCAAGACCCCTACTCGTTCCGTTGCATGCCGCAAGTGCATGGTGCCTCGAAGGATGCCATCGACTATGTGGCCTCGGTCTTCAGCGAGGAAATCAATGCCGTCACCGACAACCCGACCATCTTCCCTGACGACGACTTGGTCATCAGCGCCGGCAACTTCCACGGTCAGCCTTTGGCCATCACCTTGGACTTCTTGGCCATCGCCATGGCCGAGTTGGGCAACATCAGCGAGCGCCGTATCTATCAGCTCATCAGCGGCAAGCGCGACCTGCCGTCGTTCCTCGTCGCCGAGCCCGGACTGAACAGCGGCTTCATGATCCCGCAATATGCTGCAGCCAGCATCGTCAGCCAGAGCAAGCAACTCTGCACGCCCGCATCGGTCGACAGCATCGAGTCGTCGCAAGGTCAGGAAGACCACGTCAGCATGGGTGCCAATGCCGCCACGAAGGCATTGCGCGTAGCTGAAAACCTGGAGCGCGTATTAGCTATTGAATTGTTTAACGCTACACAGGCCCTTGAGTTCCGCCGTCCGCTGAAGTCGTCGCCCTGCATCGAACAATTTGTGGCCGAATACCGCAAACACGTGGAATTTGTGCGTGTCGACAAGGTGATGTACACCGAAATCGCCAAGAGCGTACAGTTCGTGAAGGACTACCCGCTGACATTTGATGATTTGCAAAATAAATGATTAGTTTGTAGGGCTGTCGCAGCACGGCAGCCGCTCGAAAAACGAAAGCAGCTGCCACGGTGTGACAGCCCTACAATCAAAACAAATAATATGGAAACCAACACACAACAAACCAAACGCCCTGTAGGGATGACCATCCTCTTGGTGATGTCGCTCATCAACGCTTGCTGGAACATCTTCAGTGCATCGATATCATTGATCGTGAAGCCAAGTATGACCGAGATGTACAAGAATGGGCAACTGGAGGAGATGATGCAACCCTTCTCAGCCATGGGTGGAGATTTCGCCAAAGCCATGAACGAAGCCATGCAGGTTTTCTCCCAAATCGACTCCAAATTCTACCTCATCCTCCTGGTCTTGTTCATCGCATCGCTGATTGGCGTCATCAAAATGCTCAAAGGCGACAAGCGCGGTTTTCATATCTATTCCATTGCCCAAATCTGCATGCTGATCAACAGCTCCGTGTTCGTCTATCCCCTGCAGAAACCTTCACCTTTCTTCTCCGACCTCATGCTCACTGCCATTTTCATCTTGCTGTATTACCTCTATTTCAAAAGGATGGAGATGATTGAGAACATGCAAAAACCCGAATGACCATGGAACAACGCGAAGGCAAGATATTCAATTTGAGGCCAGAATTGACCCAACCCATGAGGTTGGCGGCAAGTTTTGCCATCACCTATTATGGGTTTTTGCTCGTCTTCGCCATCATCACGGTCATTTTCAGTCAATACTACATCGACTCCTACTATTACGAGGAAGCCAATGTCAAGCAAGACAAATCCGAACTGCTAACCCCAATTCTACAGCTTGCACTACTTATAACACTAGTATTCAGCCTAATACAGATTTTCAGAAAAAAGAATCACGGCAAAGTCATCTTTGTGGTAGCCTCCATTTTGCTCATCATCTTCCAATTCCTGACAACAGGAGGTGATCCTTGGATGAAATATGCCCTTGAAGCATTGCTCGTGCTCATCATCGCTCCCCTACGAGTTAAAAAGAAAATCAAGCTAAAGAACGGAAAAATAAAACTAGAATCCGTTGAAAATCAAGAAGTAAAAACAGAAGACCCAATAGCGGAAACAACCCCTACAGAAACCCCAACGACAGAGGCTTAACGCAGCATCAGAGCGGCTTTCTTCACCGCATTGACAAAGACTTCCACTTCCTCCATCGTATTGTACAAGGCAAAAGAAGCACGCACCGTGCCCGGGATGCCGAATCGTGTCATCACCGGCTCTGCGCAATGATGGCCTGTGCGCACTGCCACACCCATCTTGTCAATGATGGTACCGAGGTCGTATGGATGGATGCCATCAATTATGAAAGAGACCAAACCTGAGCGACGCTCTGCTTCGCCAATGAAACGGATGCCGTCTATTTCAGACAGCTTCTCAATGGCCGATTGCAGAAGTTGGGATTCATGTGCTTCAACCCCTTCCCTGTCAAGACTTTGAAGGAACTGAACAGCAGTCTCCAAGCCTAAAGCCGCGCCCACATTGGGTGTGCCTGCCTCGAACTTATAAGGCAACACATTAAAGGTGGTCTTCTCGAAACTCACCGTATCAACCATTTCACCACCGAATTGGTAAGGAGGCAACTTCTCCAACCACTCAGCCTTACCATACAAGCCACCTATGCCCATAGGTGCATACATCTTATGGCCAGAGAAAACGAAGAAATCACAATCCAAGTCTTGAACATCAATGGGATGGTGGGCAATACTCTGGGCACCATCAATGACAACAGGGATGCCGTATTGATGTGCCATGGCAACCATTTCTTTCACGGGATTGATGGTTCCCAATACATTGGAAATATGCGCAATCGACACCACCTTCGGCCCTTCTTGCAGCAAGTCCGCATAGCGGTCAAGGTTCAAAACGCCTTTGTCATCCATTGGAACGACAAGCAGTTGGCCATGATGGCGTTGCACCATTTGCTGCCAAGGAACAAGATTGGAATGGTGCTCCATGGCTGTGACCAGCACCTTATCGCCTTCTCCAATGCAATAATGTTCGAAAGCAGTCGCCAACAGGTTCAACGACTCGGTGGTGCCACGCGTGAAGATGATTTCACGGGCTTCTTTAGCATGGACGAAATCGGCAACGGTCTGGCGGGCATGCTCGTAGGCCTCGGTCGCCTTCTGGCTCAGGTAATGCACTCCACGGTGGATGTTGCAGTTCTCGTGCAGGTAATAGTCGCGCTCACGCTCGATAACACATAATGGCTTCTGCGTGGTGGCGGCATTGTCGAGATAAACCAAAGGCTTACCATAGACCTGCTGGTCAAGGACAGGGAATTGTGTTCTTATTTCGTTGATGTTCATTTGGTCATGATTGTAGAGACGTTTCCAGGCATGTCTACACGGTCATTGGATTTTGAGACGTTTCAGGAAACGTCTCTACCAGTTAGATTTTCGAATAATCAATGTCAAAATCATATTCCTTCGGGTGGCTGCAACGCAAGACGCAGTTCTCACAACTCGACAGCTCGCCGCGCAAGCGCCGCTTGATCATGTCGTCGATGTGTTCGTGCAGCATCTCATTACCGATATGGTTGCTCACCTCGGCGGCAAAGGCATACATCAACAGGATTCTAGCATTTGCCTTGCTGATGCCACGCTGGCGCATGTAGAACATGGCCTCTTGGTCGAGTTGGCCCGTGGATGTGCCATGCGAACATTTCACATCGTCAGCATAAATCTCAAGGAAGGGCTGGCTGTTGACCTTGGCCGTCGACGTCAAAAGGATGTTGCTGTTGTTTTGGTGGGCATCGGTCTTTTGGGCGTCTTTGGCCACATACACATGACCGTTGAACACTGCCGAGGCGGAGTCGTCGACAACGCCCTTGAATTTCTCGTTGCTGGTGCAATGCGGCACGTTATGATTCACTTTCAGGAAGTTTTCCACATGCTGGGTCTTGTCGATGAGATACAAGCCATGCACCTGCGTGTCAGCGCCTTCGCCATCCAAATCGACATGATACGTGTTGCGCACATCGCCGCCGTTGAAGGTAATGACCACAATCTTCAGTCGGCTGTCGGCTAACTGTTTGACCTTGAACTCCCTTTGGATGGAGGCCTCGTTGCTTACATTCTGCAGCACATACAACTCAAGGCTCGAATTCTCATTGAGGATGATTTCGGCCACCTT
>Ga0310694_10005769_pt1 | contig 11801 bp, 11 predicted proteins | sample 174DNAGHGhighgp2_FD_203884 | JGI IMG/M metagenome (GOLD analysis project Ga0310694, IMG submission 203884) | Sheep rumen microbial communities from Palmerston North, Manawatu-Wanganui, New Zealand - 1742 DNA GHGhigh gp2 (v2) (version 2) | ecosystem: Host-associated > Mammals > Digestive system...
CGGACGGCACCGTGGTGGCGGTTGGAGATAATAGGTATGGTCAATGCGACGTGGACCGCTGGACGGATATCGTGGCCGTCGCGGCGGGCTATTATCACACGGTGGGCCTTAAGGCGAACGGCACGGTGGTGGCAGTCGGCTTGAATAACTATGGTCAATGCGAAGTCTCTTACTGGACGGATATCGTGGCCATCGCGGCGGGCAACTGGCACACGGTGGGCCTTAAGGCGAACGGCACGGTGGTGGCTACAGGCAATAATGACTTTGGTCCATGCAACGTGTCCGGCTGGACGGATATCGTGGCCGTCGCGGCGGGCGCCGGTCACACGGTGGGCATTGAGGCGGACGGCACGGTGGTGGCGGTCGGCTGGAATGAGTCTGGTCAATGCGATGTCTCCGACTGGACAGACATCCAGCTGCCGGAGAAAATTGACAGTGCAGCAAAGATCAATGAGGTCAAGCAAAAGCTCTCTGCTACAGAGGTTGGATCAGTGGTCTTCTTCGGTTCATACGAACAGGATAACGTTGCTTCAAACGGGAAAGAGGCTATCGAGTGGATCGTTCTCGCAAAAGAAGGAAACAGAGCCCTTCTTATCAGTAGATTCGCGCTTGACTGTCAGCAGTACAACACTTCTTGGACAAGTGTAACGTGGGAAACCTGCTCTTTGCGCAAATGGCTGAACGGAACGTTTATCAGCAATGCGTTCAGCTCAGACGAACAGAACATGATTCAAACAACAACCGTAACAGCGGATAAGAACCCATCATACAGCACGTCTCCCGGCAACAATACAACGGATAAGGTGTTCCTTCTGAGCATTACGGAAATAAACAAGTATTTCAGTTCGTACAGTGCCCGCCAATGTCAGGGAACTGCATATTGCTACGCACAAGGTGCCTATAAAACTGACAATGGCAATTGCTGGTGGTGGCTGCGGTCGCCCGGCGGTATTTCCGACTACGCTGCCTATGTCTACGATAACGGCTCCGTCCGCAGCAGCGGCGACCTTGTCACCTACGTTAATGACGCTGTCCGTCCCGCTTTGTGGATTGATCTTGGCGCAGACAACTAAGGAGAAGCGAAATGCGGGCATTCACCTGCCCCGTCTGCGGGGGAAAACTGAATATCAAGATCGGGACGGAGTTTGTGGTCTGCGATTCCTGCGGGAATGTCATGAAGATCGGTCCCCAGGAGGCGGAGCGATTTGGGGAAATCTATCGGTCCGCCGAGCGCGCCATGAGGCTGAATTCCGTCGAGGGGTATGAGGAGGCGCTGCGCCAGCTGGATTCCATCTCCTTCATCGAGGAGGCCCGGAAGACCCGCGCCGACTGTGAGAAGCGGCTTCGGGACCTGCAGGCGAACCTGACCCAACGGCAAGCGCCTGGCTCCGCATCCGAAAGTCAGAACACATCCTTCGCCGGCGTGCTGTTGGCGGTCACCCTGGTCTTCTGCGCCGCGGCCGCCTGCGCGGACCGCTGCGCCGACCCGGAGCTGAAGAAGCCCGTCCAAAGGCTGGCCGAAGCCCTGCGCTACGCCGATCCCGTCTCCTCCGAGGCCACCCGGGAAGCGGAGAACACCCTTCGCATGTACCTAATTGATCTCGAGTCCGCCGTGGACGCCGCCGACGCCGGCAAGATCAAGTCCGCCTGCGCCGCCATGACCTCCGCCCTCGCGGACAGAAACCGGCTGAGCAAGCTGGGAAAGTGAAGTGTGATATATGGAACCCAAAGAATCTCTTGAAATCAGACAAAAGATGGCCGAAATGCATGAATCCGTTCTGAAAAGAATTGAGGATGCTTATAAACACGGCAACATGATTGAAGTGTGCTGGCTTTGCTATGCCTGTTTTGAGAGTCGCGTCAATCGCACATTGGAGAAGATTTGTTCTGGATGCACAAAAGATAAACGTGACAAAAAGCGAATCATCGGGATCACAACCAAGCTTGAGTGCTATGTTCGCCTTGTTAAAGCAGGATATGAACCATTGAAAAATGAAAACATCGACATGATTCAGAATGTTAAAGGCTGGTGTAAAGAAAGAAACGACTTAATACATGGGATCCCGACATCATGCCGCACACCAGGAAAACCTATCACACGATGATCGACCGTCATCTGACGCCTCTGCATGAGATCGAGCTGAAGAAGCTGAAGCCCATGCATCTCCAGGAAGTGCTGAACGGGATGTATGCAAAAGGGCTCTCCGACCATTCGGTCAACGACGCCAAGATCATCGCTTCAGCAATCCTGGATTTTGCCATGGACAACGACCTGCTGTTCCGCAACGTATTCGTCCATGTTTCGGTCCCAAAGCGTGGAAAAGCGAAGAGGCTGCCGATAACTGAGGAACAAAAGGAGCTGATCCTCCGTACCTGGCAGAGGCACCGAATGGGCGTTGCCGTTCTGGTCATGCTGTTCTGCGGGCTCCGCCGGGGAGAGATCATCGCCCTGACCTGGAACGATGTGGATATGGACGCCATGACGATCTCCGTCACGAAGGCGGCCACCTTCAGCTGCAACCAGGCTGACATTAAGTGCCCTAAGACGGAAGCAGGCAACCGCATCGTTCCTTTTCCAGCCCAACTCGTTCCCGCATTCAGGGAGGCCAAGCTCCGCGGCTCGTTGTATGTCTGTCCCGCCGCCGACGGGAGCATGATGTCCAGCACGGCCTGGACCACCTCCTGGAACTCCTACATGCACTACCTGAACATCCAGGCGGGCGGCCGGGACGCCAGCCGCAGCCATCCCAAGGTCGTCGCCATAGATCGGTTCACCGCACATCAGCTTCGGCATACCTATGCCACCATGCTTTACGACGCCGGGGTGGATGTGAAAACGGCTCAGGACCTGCTGGGCCACGCCGATCCCACCGTAACCATGAACATCTACACACACCTGTCTGCCAAGAAGAAGGGAAAGGCGCTGGATGCCCTTCAGCAGCACTTTTCCGAAACTCTGGCCGGAGCATTGTAAACAAATACTGCCCCCGGACATTCTAAAACGTTCGGGGGCAGCTCTTTCAGTTTGTTGACACTAATTTTTCGACTTCAATTCGTGTCTCGTTTTTTTGCAGAGCAAACATGAAGGGGTTTACTTTCTCGCTATATTATGTTATAAATGATAGCGAAAAAGTTCCATGAAAGAGATTTGAGAATGATGAGCAAGCAGGACATCCTGGATAGGCTGGTCGAAGACGGGAACGGCTATCTGCAGACGGCGGCCGTGCTGGAAAGCGGCGTCTCAAAGCAGACCCTGGCTAAGTATGTTCAATCTCATGGGATGAAACGGATCGCACAGGGCGTGTATGCGGCGAAGAATGCCTGGCCGGATGGCTACTATCTTCTGTCGCTTCGCAACCGGCGGATCGTGTTTTCCCATGAAAGCGCGCTGTACCTGCATAATCTGACGGATCGGGAGCCGTCGGTGACCACAGTGACCGTACCCACGGGATATAATGCCTCACACATCGTAAAACAGGGCGTAAAAGTGGTCCACGTCAAGCCCCAATGGTACGACATGGGCGTCACCACGGTCAAGACCAGCTTGGGGCATGAAGTGCCGGTATATGACAAGGAACGTACCCTGTGCGACATCATTCGTAACAAAAAAGAGATCGAGATCCAGACCTTTCAGACGGCTATGCGTGAATATATGAGCGGGAAAGGAAAGAATCTGGGGAATCTGATGCGGTATTCTCAGGAGCTTGGCGTCGAAGACGAGGTTAGAACATATACGGAGGTCATGCTATGATCCAGACAGCCACACAGCTGAAAGCAAAGATTCGCAATCTATCCGGCGGAGACAATGATCGCGCGAGGGTGCTCATTCGCAACTATATCATGGAGCGCTTTCTGGAAAGGGTGGCACTGTCCCAGTACCGAAACAATTTCATTCTGAAAGGCGGTATGCTGGTGGCCGCCGTGGTGGGCCTGGAGACCAGGGCCACTATGGACATCGACACGACGGTAAAGACTCTTCCTTTGACAATGGAAAATGCCCGGAAGATTGTCGAAGAGATTATCCAAGTAGAGGTACCGGACGAAACGCACTTTGTCATCACGAAGGTTTCCGACATCATGGAGGACAGCGACTACCCCGGCATCCGTTTCATGCTGGAGGCCACGCTGGACAGGATGCGTCAAGCCATCAAAGTCGATATATCCACGGGAGATGTGATCACGCCGGGTGCCATCGAATATGCCTATAAGCTGATGTTTGAGGATCGGTCCATCTCCCTTTGGACATACAATGTGGAAACGCTGCTGGCGGAGAAGCTGGAGACCATCATGGCAAGACAAACCGCCAATACCCGCATGCGGGATTTCTACGATATCCATATCCTGACCAAACAGGGCGGCATCGACTACAAGACCCTCAAAGACGCTTTTCTGGCTACCAGCGAGAAGCGGGAGACCCTTGGACTGCTACCTGAGTTCGAGGCCATACTGGAATCCGTCCGGACAGACGCCTCCATGCAAGAGATGTGGGCAAAATATCGCAGAAACAATTTCTTCGTAGGGGAACTCGCTTGGGAAGATGTGATCCGAAGCGTCAAGGCACTGAAGGAAACAGCTCACCTTTGAAGTGGGGGCAGATCAGGTACCGCTCTATCTGCTTTGTGCTCGACACCTTTATTAGGCTGATTTATCGGACAGCATGCGCCTGGGGAGGCCCCTGATTGACCCCTTTTCTGACCCCCTCCTGAACACAAATACATGGAATTAATGTATTTTTTGATCCAAACGAGCAAAAGAAAAATCCCTAAGTATGGGCGTTTTTCAAATTTCCTTGGACAATATCGGCATTTCTTTTTGGCGCTGTGGACTCCTTCATACCCGACCTGTCATTGGTTCGAATCCAATCGCCGCTACCATTTCGAGTGGAGATAACTGACTCGAGTTATCTCCACTCGATTTCTTTTTGCCCGTTACGCAGACTCCGTTCTGGGCAGGCAACGGACCGCTACGCCTTTACGCGTGTTTTCCATCACGTCTTGTTTACTGGAAGAATAGCTCTTCGATCATGGGTCATTACCTCCTTTCCTTCGTCCATGGTCCCCTTCCTGTCGCAGCGGTGCGAAACATACAGTTTTCGGCCTCACCTCCTTTCTTCAAAAAAATGTGGGCCAACTTGGCTCACATTTCGCTTTCGATCCCTGTATGTAACTTCGTCGCAAGTTGCGACAAAGTTGATTTATGATTGTCTTGAACTTCCTGCCAACTTGGCGGGAAGTTGCTCGGAATCTCTGATGTTGGTCATCCGTCAGAAATGTGGGACAAGTCGTCCCACATTTTTGCTTACGGCCATAATTCGTGCCAAGTTGGCACGAATTTCCAATTTCGGACCATCATGGTCCTAAGTTCCGGGTGCGAGAAATGTGGACCAACTTGGTCCACATTATTCACATCCGCCCATCATGGACGGAAGTTCCATACGGTCGTAGCGGCAAAACGATATGCTTTTAGAGCGACGGCCTTCGCCGGGGTTGTGTCCATAGGATGAGTATGCTATACTGTTAAAAATACGTGATGTGGGACCTGTGGTATGATACGCAAGATTTTCCGGCAGATGCTGGTGACCCAAATTTTATCCGCCATGACGGTCATGCTCTGCATGCTGGTGGACAGCATGATGATCGGCCGCTTTTTGGGCGTGGATTCCATGACGGCCTACGGCCTGGCGAACCCGGTGCTGCTCGTCTTCGCCGCCTACGGGGCCATGCTCTCCGCGGGCATCCAGGTCATGTGCGGCAAGACCATGGGCGTGGGCGACCGGGAGGGGACCGACGCCTGCTTCTCCGCTTCGGCGGTACTGGCCCTCAGCGTGTCCCTCGTGGGCATGGTGCTCATTTTGATCCTGGTGAACCCGGTCTGCACCCTCCTGGGGGCGGGCAAGCCCGGGCCGGACAACCCGGTCTTCTACCTCACCCGGGACTACCTCCGGGGCTTCATCGTGGGCGCCCCCGCCTTCATCGTCGCCCAGATCATGGTGCCCTTTTTGCAGATCTCGGGGAACCGGGTCCGGCTGGCCCTGGCCGTGGTGCTGATGACCGTCAGCGACATCGCCTTCGACCTTCTCAACGTGTTCGTCTTCCACGGCGGCACGTTGGGCATGGGCCTCGCCTCCAGCTGCAGCTACTACCTCGCTTTGATCGTGGGCCTCGCCTACTTCTTCAAGAAGGACTGCATGTTCAAGCTGAATCTGAAGGCGGTGACCCGGAAGGTCTGCAAGAAGCTCTTCGCCTACGGCGTCCCCACTGTCATCAACTCTCTGGCCATGGTGGTGCTGGTGTTCACTCTCAACAAGATCCTGCTGGGCGCGGGCGGGAACATGGCCGTGGCGGCCTACTCCGTCATCTCCACCGTGGGGAACATCTGCTACTGCTTCGGCTCCGGCGTGGCGTCGGTTTCGCTCCTGCTGGCCGCCATCTTCTACAGCGACGAGGATAGGACCGCCATCTATACCCTGGTCAAAACCCAGACCTGGTACGCCCTGGTCCTGGATGCGGCCCTGGTTTTGGCGGTGCTGCTTCTGGCCCCGGCGCTGGCGGGCCTATTTTTGACCGCCCCCGCAGCCCGGGCCATGACGGTCCAGGGCCTGCGGCTGTTCAGCCTGTCGCTGCTGCCCTGCTCGCTGAACACCACCTTCAAGAACTACTATCAGGGCGTGAACCGGACCCGGCTCACCGAGGTCATCTCCCTGTTGCAGAACGTGACCTTCCCGGTGCTGTGCGCCTTCCTGCTCAGGTGGCTGTTCGGCACCACCGGCGTGTGGCTGTCCTTCCTGGGCGGGGAGCTGCTGACCATGACCTTCATCTGCATCGTGGTCTGGAAGATGAGCTATAAGCCAGCCCTGAACGCGGAGACCTTCGCCCTGCTCCCCCGGCTCTTCGGCGTGAAGGAGGAGGACACCCTGGAGATGACCGTCCGGTCCCTGGCGGAGGCGGAGGAAGCCTCCGTGAAGGCGGCGGAATTCTGCAAGGCCCACGGGGAGAGCGCCCGCAGGAGCATGCTCATCTCCCTGTGCGTGGAGGAGATGGTCAACAACATCGTGACCCACGGGTTCAAGAAGGAGCGGAAGGACCAGAGCGTGGACGTGCGCATCCTCTTCAAAGGCAGCAGCCGGATCATCCGCATCCGAGACAACTGCGTGAACTTCGACCCGGTGGAATATCTCAAGCTCCACGAGACCGACGATCCGGCAGCCCACATGGGCATCCGCATGGTCATGAAGATGGTCAAGAGCGCCAATTACGTGAACTCCCTGGGCCTCAACAACCTGACTCTGGTCCTGTGAAATTTGTGGAGGCCGCCCTTGCCGGCCTCTTTTTTGTTGCCATATGGGTCAAAATGCAATATAATAAATCAATAGGGCGAAGCGGCCCGAGACCAACCACAGACTGAGCTTACGGCGAGAAAGGAAACGATATCCATGAAGACGGACGTGATCGAGATAAACCCTCTGGGCGAGGGCATGGCGGAGGCGCTCAAGCAGACCGAACGGGCGGCGGCTTTTCGGGGGCTGACGCCCAAGGAAAGCCTGCGGCTGCGGCTCCTCGCGGAGGAGATGATGGGCATGCTGCGGACCATCGTGGGCGAAGGCAAGTCCAGCTTTTGGGTGGAGGCGGAGGGAAAAGCCTTTTCGCTGCACCTGCTGGCCGGGGTGCGGATGAACGCGGATCTTCGGGACGATCTTTTGAAGACCGCCACCTCGGGAAAGAACGCCGCCGTGAAGGGCTTCATGGGCCGGATACGGGACATCTTCACCAAGCTTGCCGAGCCGGACGGCAGCACGGCCGGCCCCACGGACTACGGTTTCTCCTACGTGGACGTTTCCAGCTTCGACGCTTCCATGGGCGTCACCACCCACGGCATGCTCTACGGCTGGTCCATGAAGGAATACCGCAGCGCGGTGGAGGAGCACCGGGAGGAGGAGCCGGACAAGTGGGACGAGCTGGAGAAATCCATCACCGCCCGTCTGGCCGATGAGATCAAGATATTCATTCGCGGGAACACCGTGGAGATGGTCATCGAAAAAACATTTTAAAGGAGAAAAAGCATGAGATCTGACAGTATCGCAATCGACAACAAGGGCAACGGGCTCGAAACGGCACTTTCTCAGACGGAAGCTTTGGCAAAACTTTGCGAATTGAACCCCAAGGAGACCTTGCAGCTCCAGATGATCACCGAGGAGATGATGGGCATGGTGCGCAGCATCACGGGAGAGATGAACGGCATGTTCTGGATCGAAAACAAGGACAAGGCCTTCACCCTGCATCTTACCACCAAGACCGTGATGGACGCGATCAAGCGGTATCAGTTCCTCTCCACCTCCACCACCAACCGGAACGAAGCCGCCAAGGGCTTCATCGGCTTCCTGCGGGACAAGTTCGAAGCCGCCATGCTCGCCGAGGACAACAGCGTCTGTTACGATTCCAACGGCATGATCCTGGACGAGGCGCCGGAAGAGAACGAATGGGATCGGTATGAGCGTTCCATCCTGCGCAAGCTGGCCGACGAGATCCGGATCGGCGTCCGCGGCGGTAACGTGGAAATGGAAGTCGTGAAGAAATTCTAACACAAATCATCACATAAAGGAGAATCCATATGACTATTGAACAGACCAAGAACGGCAACGCATTGAACCTGGCCCTGGAGGGCCGTTTGGACACCATGACCGCGCCCCAGCTGGAGGCGGCGCTGAAGGAAGCCTTGCCCGGCGTGGAAGCGCTGACCTTCGACTTTGGAAAGCTGGAGTACATCTCCTCCGCGGGCCTCCGGGTGCTCCTGTCTGCCCAGAAGACCATGAACAAGCAGGGAACCATGAAGGTGATCCATGCCAACGACATGATCATGGAGATCTTCGAGGTCACCGGTTTCGCGGACATTCTGAACATCGAATAAACCGCCTCTGCTGGAGATTTCATCATGAAAAAACTGTTGACGATCCTGCTGGCGCTGCTGCTGCTCCTCAGCGCGGCCGCCTGCACCAAGAAGGAAGAGGAAAAGCCCGCCGCGGCCGACCCGGTCCAGTTCAAGACCCTCGGCGACGTGCTGGACTACGAATCCTCCGCCTCCAGCTGCTATGAGGATCTGTATGTCCACGTCTTCGAGAAGGACGGCGTGTTCTACCGGGTGGAGGCCGACCTTACGGAGGATCTCTTCCAAAAGGTGTTCGATATCGACTTCTTCGATCCGGACAAGGAGCAGAAGACCAAGGCCCTGCTGGGGGATCTGCCTGTCAAGCAGACCTTCGTCCTGTCGGACGTCCTGCTCTCCCAGGCGGAACTGGACGCCCTGGCGGGCAAGACCGGTCAGGATCTGCTGAACATGGGCTTCGTGCCCCAGGGCAGCTACGGCTTCAGCGAGGATATGTCCTGGGCTTCCTTGGATAAGGGACCCTTCGACTATCAGTTCAACTTCGTGGAGCACGTGCCCGTGGAGGAAGACGATCCCAACGTGGCGGAGGTCATCCGGACCCTCACGGTGAAGGACGCCGCCTATAGCGCGGTCTCCGACTACAGCACGGAGCACGACTTCGATCTCAAGGGCGGGCGGACCCTGGCGGAGTACGAGGGACAGTTCGACGACGAGGACGAGACGGTCTTCTATTCGATCCCCGAGATCCCCCTGGCGGAAAGCCCCTTCAAGACCATCGGCGACGCCTTCGCCTGCCAGTCGGAGACGTATCAGGCCACCGCCGCCGAGGATAAGTATATCTACGTCTTCGCCAAGGACGGCGCCTACTATCGGGTGGAAGCGGCCATCACCCAGGAGCTCCTCGATAAGATCGACGCCCTGGATTTCCTGGACGAGAACTACAGCCAGAATCTGACGGATCTGATCGGGCCTCTGCCCATCACCCGGGTGGCGGACCTGTCCGCCTGCATCCCGCCCCAGGAGGAGCTGGACGCCCTGGTGGGCGCCACCGGCCAGGAGCTGCTGGACATGGGCTTCGAGTACGGCAGCGGCTACACCTTCTTCGACAAGGCGGAGATGTATCTCGTGAAGGATCTGTGCGAATATCACTTCTATTTCAACGAGACCGTGCCGGAACGGGAGAACTACGACGAGGCCCTGGACGAGATCATGCAGGGTCTGACCGTGGCCAAGGTGGAGTTCTTCCAGATGTCGGATATCTGCTCCGATCCGTACCTGGCCTATTGACAAGGGAGGTCCCCCATGAAGGATAAAACCCGGCTCTTCAAACCCTGGCTCATCCTGCCCCCCAAGGTGCTGGCAGCCCTGCTGATCCTGGTGGCGCTGGTGGTGATGGGCGTGGGCGTGTACGTCGGCTTCTTCGAGAGCCGAGGCTTCGAAAGCGCCACGGCCACCATCGTCCGCATCGACGAGGAGGACGACGTGACCAGCGCCGAGGCCAACGCCAAGACCTATACCACCACCGTGACCTATACCGTGGACGGCAAGGCGTACACGGAGATCTTGGACACCTACACCTCCAGCTACAAGGTAGGCAAGGAGGTCAAGATCAAGTACGATCCCGAAAACCCCGCCACCATCCACGCGGACAGCCCCGGCATCACCCTCTACCTCATCGGCCTGGGCGCGGCGCTGCTCCTGGGCTCCATCTTCACCATCGTCAAGAACAGCCGGCAGCGCAGCGAGGTGAAGGCGGACAAGGCCGTGGGCGGCGAGCCTCAGCCCCTGTTCTGCCCCTCCCGGCAGCTCCCGGAGGAGCGGGAGGTCTACTTCCTCACCGACCTGGGCACGGCCAAGGGCACCTGCCATTTGGAGGACGGGGATCGGAACCTGCTCTATGAGGCGGTGTGCGACAAGTTCTCCCTGGTGGGCGATTCCCTGTACACCTTCGTGGACTGGGAGCACAACGTCAGGCAGCAGTATTCTGTGGGCAAGACCCTGACCCAGTCCTCTGACGGGCTCTTCGTGCTGGACAACCACTCCTCCTTCCTTCTGGACGGCAGGGATATCTGGAAGACCCTGCATGAGAACGGCGTCCGCATCGGGACCGGCCTGGACGGCATCAAGTGGACCTACACCCTCTATCGGGACGAGGAGGAAATCGCCCGGATCGTCAGCACCAGCCGGAAGGTCCACGAGGAGGACGAAGGCGGCCTGCTGAGCAAGATGCCCGCCCCCGGGTTCTTCCGCATCTGGACTCGGGAGGAGACCCTGGACGTCATATTCCTGGTGGCCTTCGCCATCGGCCGGACGGATATGATGCTGTATAACTGAAACACGGCAAGATAATATGAATACAGGAAAAAGGATAGCCCTGCTGATCCTGGCCGTCGTCCTGGCGGCGGCCGTCGGCATCAGCGTATATCGAGAGAATCGAGGAGGGACGGCTGCGGCAGCCGTTCCTTCTGCGCCTGTGGCGGCGACCGAACCGCCCCAAATGGAGGAAACCACGGCTGCGCCTACGCCCGCGCCCACGGCGGAACCGGCAGGGCCCGACTACGGCGACCCCGCGTCCTGGGCCTACTTCGCCCTGGGCGAGGACAAGGACGTGGACGTGTTCCTCGTCTGCCCCCTGGTGGACACCCGGAGCGAGCGAAACGCCTACGACCTGAACGACAAGCTCAAGGGCCGGTTCGTCAGTGCCCTGGACATGGAGAAGGGCATCTATGAGGACGTGGGGCGGCTCTACTCCCCCTACTATCGCCAGATGTCCGCCGGCGCCTACCGGCTCCCCGAGACGGAGCGGGAGAAGACCAAGGCCGTGGCCTACGCCGACGTTTCCGCCGCCTTCCGCTGGTATCTCGATCACGAGAACGGCGGCAGGCCCCTGGTCCTGGCCGGGTTCTCCCAGGGCTCCGAGA
>Ga0310694_10005772_pt1 | contig 11800 bp, 10 predicted proteins | sample 174DNAGHGhighgp2_FD_203884 | JGI IMG/M metagenome (GOLD analysis project Ga0310694, IMG submission 203884) | Sheep rumen microbial communities from Palmerston North, Manawatu-Wanganui, New Zealand - 1742 DNA GHGhigh gp2 (v2) (version 2) | ecosystem: Host-associated > Mammals > Digestive system...
TCATAAATTACATTTGGGCTTCTCGTCTATGTTGCTCTTATGTTATTTACTGATTAATGGAGTTTTTATACATTTAATATATCGGTTTAGATTTCCATTATTAGGGATTGTTGCGTTGCTTGTTTCCATTTCGTTTATACAAGAGATAAACATTCAGCGTCAAATGATAGCGATTGCATTGTTTTATCTTGGCATAGAGCAAATAGAAAAAGGAAGTCTTGTTAAATATGTGATATGTAATTTGGCCGCTGTATTATTTCATGCGTCCTCATTATTCCTTCTACCATTTGGAGCATTGCTATTATTAAATCCTCAGAGACATTTTTATATTACAAAAGTTACTTGTGGTATAGCTTGGGGCTTATCAATTCTAATTGCAATTGGATTTTTAAATATAGGTGGAGTATTTGGAGTGCTTATTAGATTAATGGGCGATACAGGTTATGAGGAATACCTGTCATACAAGTATACAGGTATGGGGTCTGAAGTATCTCTATTGTATCAGTTTTTAATGTTCTTTATTCTTATTACAAAAGGAAAAAAGAATTTGGTATATGTAATATTATTTTCTATAGGAGCAATTTTCGCAAATATTGCGTCAGCAATGCCATCATTCGCGAGATTTGGGTTTTATTTTACTGCTTTTCTGCCCTTATATGTAGCTCAATTGGTGGATGAGAATATAAACAATAACTATAAGTTTATTTCAATAGCATATTGTGCATATTATTTTGGATACAGAATCTTGATAACGGCGTTAAATCGTGTAGACATGCTACCTGATTATTCCGTATTGCACAATTTTGTATAAATAATTCAGGAAGTTAGCAATGAAGAAGAAATTCTACGTAGTTTTTAACAACTATAGCCCGGATTGTGCGCCAATTAATAGACTGTTATCTTATCTCAAGTCATGGTCTCAAATGGATGTAGAGATTGTATTGGTCTTTATGCTTCCTGATCCCACATATTCGCGTCTAACTATTAAATATGACAATGTAAGGGTTGTTTATATGTGGGATAATTGCAAGAGTCGTTTATATCTATTGCATCATTTTCTATTATTCTGGTATATTCACTTATTTAAAACGATGTTAAGAACGGGTGATAATGTGTATCTGTATAGTCAGTTCTTTTTGGCAAAGAAATTATTGCAAAGAAAAGACATCTCAGTCTATATGGAAATCACTGAACATCCGAAAGCCTCTAATCCAGGACACTGGCCATATAAAATATCTCATAAATCAGTTATATCCGTTTTTAAAGAGCTTAAAGGTGTATTTGTAATATCTACTTCCTTAAAAAATTATTTATGTAATAACGGCGTTGATGCGTCAAAGATTCGGATTGTTAATATGACAGTCGATACTTCGCGCTTTGATGGTGTTATAAAAGATATAACTTCTAAACCCTATGTCGCATATTGTGGTACGGTATCAAATAACAAAGACGGTGTAGATAAACTGATATATGCATTTTCGTCTATAAAACACAAGTTCCCAGAGTTGTACTTATACATAATAGGGTATGTTTCACCTAATGATGAGAATGTGTTATTAGTTAAGAAACTTGGGATTGAGGATCGGGTTGTTTTCACTGGGTTAGTATCATATTCTGAAATGCCGCATTTTTTAATCAATGCAAAAATCCTGGCACTCTCACGCCCCAATAATCTTCAGGCTCAGTATGGTTTTCCTACGAAATTGGGTGAGTATTTGCTTTCATCCAATCCCGTAGTGGTTACTAATGTGGGCGATATCCCTTTATTTGTGAAAGATGGCGTAAATGGAATGGTGGCTAAACCTGACGACACAAATGAGTTTGCTAAAAAAATAGAATGGCTTTTGGATCATCCCGAAGAAGCGAAGAGAATTGGGGAAAACGGCCGTCTTTTGGCAATAGAGCAGTTTAATTGTTTGAATGAAGCTCCTAAGATTGTAAATTTTATTTTTTGTAAATAATCTTTTTGTTCAATGAATTATAATGAATTAATCTTTCCTAAGAATGCATTATTCTTAGTAACGGGAGGAGCTGGTTTTATTGGTTCCAACCTTTGTGAAGCAATTTTAAAAATGGGTTATCGTGTGCGTTGTCTCGATGACCTTAGTACAGGTAAACAGGCCAACGTTGATTTGTTTAAGGACAACCCCAACTACGAGTTTATCAAGGGCGACATCAAAGACCTTGATACTTGTATGAAGGCGTGCGAAGGTGTGGATTACGTGATGAACGAAGCCGCCTGGGGTAGTGTACCTCGTAGCATTGAAATGCCACTGTTCTATTGTGCGAACAACATCCAGGGCACTCTGAACATGATGGAGGCTGCCCGCCAGAAAGGAGTCAAGACCTTTGTGTATGCATCGTCCAGCTCTGTGTATGGTGATGAAGCACACCTGCCTAAACAAGAAGGTGTGGAAGGTAACCTTCTATCTCCTTACGCACTCACTAAGCGTGCTGATGAGGAGTGGGCAAAGCAGTACACCAAGCACTATGGACTGAAGACTATTGGCCTCCGCTACTTTAATGTCTTTGGCCGTCGTCAAGATCCTAATGGAGCATATGCTGCTGTAATCCCTAAGTTCATCAAGATGCTCATCAATGACGAACAACCTACCATCAACGGTGATGGCAAGCAGAGTCGCGACTTCACTTATATTGAGAACGTGATTGAAGCCAACTTGAAAGCTTGTTTGGCTCCTGATGAAGCCAGTGGTGAAGCTTTCAATGTGGCTTATGGCGGTCGTGAGTATCTGATTGACATCTATTATGACTTGACCAAAGCTCTTGGAAAGAGCATTGAGCCCCACTTTGGTCCAGACCGCCCTGGCGACATCAAGCATAGTAATGCTGACATTAGTAAGGCAAAGCGTATGTTGGGTTACGACCCTCAGTATGATTTCGCTCGTGGTTTGAATGAGGCTATTGAATGGTATAAAGCTAATCTTTAAATAATTGTAATGTCTTTCACCTCATTTCCTTTCTGGCTATTATTCCCGTTCATCTTTATGTTCTACTGGGCAATTCCTGCTAAGTGGAATATATGGCGCAAGATTTTCCTCCTTTTGGTGAGTTATCTGCTCTATATGAACTGGAAACCAAGCTTTGCTTTAGTGCTTTTGGGAGTCACATTTGTGACTTACTGGGGAGGTCAAGTTTTAGATAGTAGAGATGAGTGTGAAAACAAAGAAAATAGAAACAAGAAACAGTTGGTGTGGTTATTTGCTTTGCTTGGACTATTACCACTACTTGTTTTCAAGTACTATAATTTCCTCAATGACAGCATTAGTCACGGCCTTGTTTCTGTAGGATTAAAGTTTTCGTTGCCTGGATTGAATTGGGCAATACCGATAGGAATCTCGTTCTTTACCTTCCAGGCGGTTGGTTACATGTTGGATGTGTACCATGGAAGAGTGAAGGCAGAGAAAAGCTTGTTGGACTACTTGCTATTCGTTTCATTCTTCCCGCAGGTGATGTCCGGACCTATTAGTAAAGCAGATGAGCTGTTGCCGCAAATAAAGAATCCACATAAGTTTGACTACGAGCAAGGGAAGCAAGGATTGAAATACCTTTTGTGGGGTATGTTCATCAAATTGGTCATAGCTGATCGTCTTGGTTTGTTTGTTGATACCGTGTATGCCAATTACATTCATTACAGTGGCTCAACTTGCTTCGTCGCTAGTACCTTCTACTCCTTGCAGATATACTGCGATTTTGCCGGTTATTCTTTGATGGCTATTGGCACTGCAAGAACACTTGGTTTTAACCTAATAAACAACTTCCGCAGACCTTATCTTGCCATTAGTATAACAGATTTTTGGAAGAGATGGCATATTTCATTGACACGTTGGCTCACACAGCAGGTGTATATCCCTCTTGGCGGAAGCCGTTGCAGCAAGGCAAGAACCTATTGGAATATCTTTGTGACTTTCCTTGTTAGTGGTATATGGCATGGTGCAAATTGGACGTTCATCGTTTGGGGTATTTTGCACGGAATATTCCAGATAATAGAGAAGGCTTTGGGATGGCAAAAATATGATGGGAAGAGTTGGGCAGTAAAGATGGTGAGGATAGGTATTACTTTTCTTCTGGTTAACTTCGCTTGGATATTTTTTAGGATGCCAGACTTAGGTGAAGCCTGTTTTATTATCAAGTATATGTTTTCAGCACCTGGCATTCCTGATCTATCCGATATGGGCACATCAAGATTGGTAATGGTCGGAATAGGTTTACTTATACTATTCTTCAAAGATCTCCGAGATGAGTTTTTCCCATCAAAGTTTATTTTTTTTAATCATATAGTAGTACGGTGGTGCATTTACATTCTTATATTGAGCTTGACGTTGTCTTTTGGTGTGCTTGATGGTGGTCAATTCATTTATGTAAGCTTCTAAAATGAAAAAATATATATCCAAAGTCATTTTATTTTTAGTTCTTATGGCTGTCGTTGATGTTTTCTCGGGCAGTCTTGGTGATTATTTGTTTTTTCACTCAAGAACTCACAATAAAGAAGGTGTGAATGATTTTATAAGCAACAAAAAGAATGATATAATAGTTCTCGGTTCGTCACGTGCGCACCATCATTATAATACTCCACTTATGAGCGATGTACTTGGTTTGAACGTCTATAATGCAGGATGTAACGGTAATGGTGTCGTATTGGCATACGGTTTTCTTGAATTGATTTTGGAAAACTATAAGCCAAAGCTTGTCGTTTTTGATATTGAGCCATCGTTTGATATCGATGTTTATCCTCCAGATAATAACCATGTTCGCTATGTTGATGGATTGAAACCATACTATAGACACTCATCAATAAAAAACATTATAAAAGAGATTTCAGAGGAGGAATGGCATAAAGTTCATTCAGGGTTGTTACGATATAACTCTAACCTTGTGAATATTTTTGTTAGTTATTTATTTGAGACAGACAACGGCATGAGAGGGTATGTCCCACTAAATGGCCAATATGATGGTGAACTTACCAAGGACGATTCGGAAAGGGTGGAGGATACTTTTAAACTAAAATACCTGGAAAAATTGATTCTACTATGCCAAGAACACGAGGTAACGGTTGTCTTTGTAGCGTCTCCTCGTTTTGTAGAGAATTCGTCCAAAAATCTAAAACCAGCTTTAGAATTATGCAAAAGATATAATGTTGTTTTTTTGAATTACAGTGAGGACTCTGTCTTTCTGAGACATGGAGAATGGTTTAAGGATGTAAATCATCTAAATTCGGAAGGAGCTAAGACCTTTTCCGAAAGAATTGCTAAGGATATTCAAAAATTGAGCATTCTATAAATATGTATTAATGTGCGGCATAGTGATTCATACTAAAAAAATACTAGTCAAAATAATCTTAGTGTTTTTATCCAATTTAATTGTTTCTTCATGCAACTGTTTTGCGAATAATGAGATATTTGCAGATACAGGTTTGCGTTATAGCGCAGATTCTGTAAAGATGGATATGTCAGTATTTAGTTATAAAGATTTTTACAGAATAACAGATACAATTGATTTGGAATGTAAAACATTATATTTACCGCCAAATGTCAGTTTGGATATTAGAAGAGGACTTATTAAGAACGGTGCTATAGTCGGTAATAACACACGACTTATCTATAAAAATGCGGGATTTGATCGGGTTCAAATCAGGGGCTCTTGGAATGTAAAAAATATACACACAAAATTATTTAAGGATATATCATACGAAAATTCTTTAAAAGATGTCTTTGCCTTAACTAATCCTAAGATTGATAATACTGTTACCATAGAAAAAGGCAAGTATCAAGTTACTGCTCTCTCGCAGGATGATGCATGTCTTAATCTATGTAGTAAAACCAATGTGAAATTATTAGGAGATATCATTTTAACCCCTAATGATTATCCAATGTATAGCATTATAAAAACAATAGGCAATGACATAATGATTACTGGGCCTGGTACTATAATAGGTGACAAACGTAGTCATAATGGAACTGACGGAGAATGGGGTATGGGTGTTTCTATTATGGGAGGAAAAAGGATAAAGCTGAAAAATATAACTATAAAAGATTGTTGGGGGGATTGTATCTATATTACAAAAAAAGCAGAAAAAGTAAGTATTGAGAATTGTTCTCTAGATAATAGCAGAAGACAGGGTATTTCTGTAATATCTGCTCAAGACGTTGTAATAAATAAATGTAGAATAAGTGATATCGGTGGGACCTCTCCTGGTTATGCTATAGATATCGAGCCGAATAAATCAGATACTGTCCAACTTGTAATAATTGATAGTGTAATTATTCATGGTTGTAGAGGGGGGATTCTTACTTATGGGAAGGCAATAGATTCGAGTATTGGTAGTGTTTTCATCAAAAACTGTGTAATAGAGCAGATAGAGACGAGCCCTCTTAATTTTAAGACAACCAATAATATCGTTGTCAACAATTGCAGTATAGCTTCATTTCGTAGGAAACAAGCTGTGGTATTTGTTGATGTGAATAATGTTAAAGTTAAACGTATTAGAATTAATGGAAAGAAGGTTAATTCGATGGAAGACAGTAGAGTAGTAGTAGATGGTATTGTTAAATCAAAAATATTAAATTAGTATTACAATGAAAGAGACTAAAATTTGCGTAATTGGTCTGGGCTATGTGGGACTTCCCCTTGCCCGTTTGTTCTCAACCAAGTATCCTACCGTGGGTTTTGACATGAACCAGAAGCGTTGTGACGCCCTTATGGCTGGTCATGATGCAACGCTGGAAGTAGCTGATGACATTCTTCAGGATGCCATCAAGAATCATGACTTCATCTGCACCAGCGACATTGAGAAGATTAAGGACTGCAATTTCTACATTGTAGCCGTTCCTACGCCTGTAGATGCAGACAACAATCCCGACCTGACTCCTCTGGTTGGTGCTAGCACCACCGTTGGTAAGGTTATCAGCAAGGGTGATGTTGTGGTATATGAATCCACTGTTTATCCTGGTGTAACTGAGGATGAGTGTATTCCCGTTGTAGAAAAGGTTTCTGGCCTAAAGATGAATGTTGACTTCTATGGTGGTTACTCTCCCGAGCGTATCAATCCAGGAGACAAGCAGCACACTGTAGAGCACATTAAGAAGGTAACTTCTGGTTCAACACCTGAAATTGGTAAATACATCAATGAGGTATATTCTTCTGTGATTACTGCTGGTACTCACCTTGCCCCAACTATTAAGGTTGCTGAAGCCGCAAAGGTTATTGAAAACAGTCAGCGTGATATCAACATCGCTTTTGTAAACGAACTCTCCAAGATCTTCAACAAGATGGGTATTGATACCCTTGATGTTCTGGAAGCAGCAGGTACCAAATGGAACTTCCTTCCTTTCCGCCCAGGTCTGGTAGGTGGTCACTGCATTGGTGTTGACCCGTATTATCTAGCTCAGTGCGCACAACGTCACGGATACAATCCTGAGATTATCCTTGCCGGTCGTCGTATGAATGATGGTATGGGTGAGTATGTGGCAACGGAGACTATTAAGTTGATGCTGAAGAAAGGTATTCAGGTGCTGAATTCCAATATCATTATCCTTGGTTTCACTTTCAAGGAGAACTGCCCGGATGTTCGCAATACCAAGGTCATTGATATCTACAAAGCTTTGAAGGAGTACAACCTCAATATCACCGTTTATGACCCGTGGGCTAATCCTGCTATTGTGGAACATGAATATGGAATAAAGGTAGTGAACGAACTTCCTTCAGAGAAGTTTGATGCTGCTATTGCTGCTGTGGCTCACAAGAAGTTTGACGGATTGGATGTACCTGCACTGTTGAAGGAGAAGCACGTCATCTTTGATGTGAAGTGTATGCTTGATAGAAAACTGGTTGACGGAAGATTGTAAGAATGAAAGGGAACATACTTGTTCTGACAAATAATATTGGTGGTCTTCATAGCTTCCGCAAGGAGGTTATGAAGGCCATTGTAGATGCAGGTTATGAGGTATATATCTCAGAGCCTGACGAAGATGAGCGTGTTAAGTACTTTGAAAATATAGGTTGCCATATCCTAAAGACTGATTTTGATCGTAGGGGAATGAACCCCTTTGCAGATTTTAGGTTAATGCTGAAGTATAGGAGCTTCATAAAGCAGTTGAAGCCCAAGGCGGTTCTTACATATACAATTAAACCTAATGTTTATGGTGGTATGGCTTGCCGTCTTACAAAAACGCCTCAGTTGGCCAATGTCACAGGATTGGGAGATGCTGTGGAAAATGGTGGTTGGTTGCAGAAATTGACTGTAACGCTTTATAAAATAGGATTAGGAAAAGCACAAAAAGTGTTTTTTCAAAACAAAAGCAATAGAGATGCATTCATACGTTTAGGGGTTGCTGATAATAGTTCTATCTTACTGCCAGGTTCCGGGGTGAACTTAGATCATCATACTTATCAGGAATACCCGGCAGACGAAGGCAAAATAAGGTTTTTATTCATTGGTAGGTTATTGAAGGATAAGGGCATTGAGGAGTATTTCGAGACCGCAAAGAGAATTAAAGGCAAATACCCGAATACTGAGTTTCAAATATTAGGTTCAATAGACGGGCCTTACCAGACGAAACTGGAGGAGCTTGCAAACTTAGGAATTGTAAAGCATTTAGGTCTTACAACTGATGTGCGTCCGTATATTGCTGCTGTTCATTGTACAATCATGCCATCATATCATGAAGGTATGTCGAATGTAAATCTTGAAAGTCAGGCTGCAGGACGACCAGTAATTACGACAAATGTTCCTGGATGTAAGGAAACTGTTGATGAGGGCAGTACGGGCTATCTTGTTGAAGCCAGAAATTCTCAGCGTTTGACAGATGCGATAGAAAGGTTTGTTGATTTACCTTATTGCCAAAAGGTTTTGATGGGAAAGAATGCGCGTAGAAAGGTTGAAAAGGAATTTGATCGCCAAATTGTAGTGAATGCATATTTGAAAGAAATAGAGAAAATATAATGTATAAGAATTTCTTTAAACGTTTCTTTGATTTCTGGATTGCATTAATAGCATTGATAATCATATCCCCCATATTGTTATTAGTGACAGTATGGCTACACTTTGCTAATAAAGGGGCTGGGGCATTTTTCTTTCAGGAAAGGCCAGGTTACAAAGGGAAGATATTCAAGGTTGTTAAGTTCAAGACCATGACGGACGAAAAGGATGCAGATGGAAATCCGTTACCTGATGGCGATCGCCTGACTAAGGTCGGTTCATTTGTCCGTAGTACATCTCTGGATGAATTGCCTCAGCTGATTAATGTCCTTAAAGGAGATATGGCTTTGATTGGCCCCAGGCCTCTACTTGTTCAATATCTTCCTCTGTATAGCAAAGAACAGATGAGGCGTCATGAGGTGAGACCGGGTATAAGCGGCTGGGCCCAGTGTCATGGCAGAAACCAAATTAGCTGGACTGAGAAGTTTAAACTGGATGTCTGGTATGTAGACCATGTGTCACTTATTACTGATTTGAAAGTCATTTTTATAACGATAAAGAAGGTATTGTTTAGGGAGGATATAAACTCTGACAACGATGCCACAATGGAAGATTTTGATGGGACAAATTAATCTTTTTTCTGATTTAAGAACGCCTTGCTTTATATTGGATAAAGCAGAGTTGGAGAGAAGTATTAAAGGGTTTGGAGAAGCATTGCATTATCACTTCTCAAGATATACGGTAGGTTACTCTGTTAAAACCAACTCTGTTCCATATTGCTTAAAAGCTGCTGGTTTTTTAGGATGCTATGCAGAGGTTGTTTCTTCTGATGAATATAACCTTGCTCGCACTTGTGGATTTAAAGAAAGTCAGATAATCTACAACGGCCCTATGAAGTCTAAGGAGACATTTATTGAGGCTGTTATTGGTGGAGCTGTTGTCAATATTGAGACCAAAAGAGAACTAGGATGGTTGCACGAGCTGCCAAAAGATAAGAAGTATTCTATTGGCCTTCGTCTTAATATTAATATCTCGAAGGTATCGCCAGAAGATGCGGACGGTGATAATGATAATAGCCGTTTCGGTTTTTCTGACGAAACAAATGAGTTTGTTGAAGCTATAAAAGTGATTGGCACTATGCAGAATGTTTGCCTTTCAGGCCTTCACATTCATAGGACAGCTCATAGTCGTAGTTTGCGATTCTATGATAATTCCATTCGGTATGCTTGTAAGTTAATCAATAAGTATGGGCTAAAATTGAATTATTTAGATGTAGGAGGAGGTTATTTCGGGATATTCCCTAATAAACCTACTTACCAGCAGTATTCCGATGTTTTCTATCATGCATTGAAAGACTATGGTTTGGAGCATTTAAGAGTTATCGTTGAACCCGGAAATGCACTTGTGGCATCTTGTTTCCATTTTCTTAGCGAAGTGATAGATGTGAAACATGTTGAGAAGGGGAGGTGGTTTATTACGACAGACGGCTCGCGCAATGACATTGATCCTTTCTTTAGAAAGTCTGGTTATATAACCGAATTCTTATCTTGTGGGGACGGTCAAATTGTTGAGGAACAGGTAATAAGTGGCTGCACCTGTTTGGAATATGATCGTTTGTTCACGATAGAGAACTCAAAGCTGTTGGAAACGGGTGACCGTATTTTGTATAAAAATGTGGGTGCGTATACGATGTGTTTGACCCCCTTGTTTATTCGATATTTCCCCAGAATATATGTTATAAAAGATACTGAAATAAGCCTCATTCGAGATAGATGGGGTGCAAAAGAGTATATTCAGAAATCAGAAATTCAATAATATGGAAAAAAACATTTTGTTTTGCAGCGTAGGCCGTCGCGCCAAACTGCTTCAAGACTTTAGAGAGTCAATGAATGGTTGCGGTAAGTTAATAGCAACGGATATGAGTCCTGTGGCACCCGCATTATTTTTTGCAGATGAGACATATCTGGTACCGCCTATCCTGGCCCCAGGCTACTTTGACAAAGTGAAAGAGATAATAGTAAAGAGTAATGCAAAAGCTATTACGACTCTAATAGATCCAGAAATAGAACTCTTGGCTAAGCATCGAAATGAACTGTTAGAAATTGGCGTACTACCTTTGTGTCCTGCAGATTGGACGGCTCATCTGTGCTTTGATAAATATGAAATGTTTAAGCACTTACGTTCTAAAGGTGTTCGCACGGTGCTTACATATAACTCTCTTGATTCTTTCAAAAATGGCATAGCAACAGGTGAAATATCTTTTCCGGTTTTCATGAAACCTATTTCTGGCAGCGGAAGTGTTGGGATTGGCCGTTGTGAAAATATGCAAGAAGTTGAAGAAAAATGGAATGATGGCAAATTTACATATATCATTCAAGAGTTGATGACTGGCGGTGATTGTGATGCTGATGTATATGTTGATTGTATTTCTCATAAGCCAGTTGCAGTATTTTCAAAAAAAAAGATAGAGAGCCGTATAGGTGGAGCGAGCAAGACGATTAGCTACAAAGACCCTAAACTCTTTTTATTTGTAGAAGAAGTTTGCTCGGTATTAGAGTTGAATGGGCCCTGCGATATGGATTTCTTTATCAAGGATGGCGAATACTACCTTTCGGAGATTAATCCTCGATTTGGAGGCGCTTATCTTCATGCTTATGGTGCGGGAGTAGATTTCATAAAACTTATCTTGAGAAATATGGAAGGAGAGGAAAACAAAAGTATTATTGGTCAATATGATGAGGATATCATTATGATGATGTATGATGATGTGGTTATCAAACACAAGAGCGAATTGATGTCTGCTGATTTCCCGCTACTTTAATTAAGATGTGTTGAAAGTTAATTATGTGTCTATGAAAGTGAAAA
>Ga0310694_10005773_pt1 | contig 11799 bp, 12 predicted proteins | sample 174DNAGHGhighgp2_FD_203884 | JGI IMG/M metagenome (GOLD analysis project Ga0310694, IMG submission 203884) | Sheep rumen microbial communities from Palmerston North, Manawatu-Wanganui, New Zealand - 1742 DNA GHGhigh gp2 (v2) (version 2) | ecosystem: Host-associated > Mammals > Digestive system...
GCACCTTGGAGGTGTACTTGGCGAGCAGGTGGGTCTTCACCACGTCCTTGACGGCCTTGATGGCGGCACTGTCCTCAGCTACTTCGACCATCTGGAGGCGCAGGCGGATGCGCTTGTAGGTCTGGTCACGCTTGAGGTCAGTCTCGAGCATTGCTGCGGTGTACTCCGAACCGGTGGTCGTGTAGACCTGGTCGATGAGCTTCTGCAGTGTGGTGCCGAAGTTGGGAAGGACCTCGACGAGACCGAGCTTCGTCGGATCGTTGGTGGTGATGGCTTTCTGAAGGTTGATCATAAAGCCGGTGAACTCAGCATTGTTGAGTTTGGAAATTGAGAAAGTGTTAATCGTGAACATAGTTTCTTTGGTTTTAATTAAACATAAAGGTTAACGAAAAAAGTAGTTTCTTGGGTGCGGTGTTCCGGAAATCGCGGTGCAAAGTTACGCACTATCCGTGGCACATTCGCCAAAAATAGGGCTTAGACCATCGAATTTAACACTTTTTTTGACAACGTGTTGTCATTTTCTTCTCCATTTTTGCCGAAATCGGACATCGCACCACGATGTCCTGTCCTGAAAAGATAGACACTATAACCCCGTCTCAAAAATATACAAAATCAACAAAATCAATTATCAATTTTATCAACTCGCCGATTGGCACGCGCGTATATATTTATATAAAATAATTATATATTTATATATAAAATTTATTGCAATAAAACGAGACCCCCCTAAAGATTAATTGTCCCCCAAACTCAATCAAAATTGATTTTGTTGATAATTGATTTTGGTGAAAAAATTGATTTTTTGCCCATTGTCGAAGAAACTGCTAAGATAATTTGGAGAATTTGCAGAAATGCTGTATCTTTGCGGCGTTAAAGGCCTTATCATCCCGCCAGCACATATGCGACCTCACGCCAACAAACACACATAGCCCCAACTCGCCATGCCACAAGACAGACCCGTCCCGCAATACCCATCCCACCGTCCGCGTTATAAAGGCCACGATTACTACGAGCGTGGCATCTACCTCATCACCATCGTCATCGCCCATCGCGATCCCCTCTTCGGCTCCCTCAATATGGACCCCGTCCATCCTGGCGTCGACCTCACCCCGCTGGGGAGGGCGGTAGAGGAGGAGTGGGAGAAGATCCCCGACGCCGAGCTTCTTCACGGCCGTCACCTCCGCATCCTCGGCAAGGTCGCCATGCCCGACCATTTCCACGGCGTCCTCTTTGTTGAGGAGCGCATGGACGTGAGTGTGGGGGAGGTGATCTGGGGCTTCAAGACCGCCTGCACGAAGCGCTGGCGCGCCATAACGGGCGTCGACACGCCCTCATCCCAGCCAACGACGGCTGGCGACACCAACACGCCGCCCACCGCCATTGGCACCCCGCCCGCCATCACTGGCACCCTGCCCAGCGCCACCACGCCGCCCGCCACCAGCACCCCGCCCACCATGGATCCTCCCGTGTCCGTGTCGCAGCCGTCCTTGGCTGCAACACCCCCCGACCCGCACCGCATGTCCCGCGCGCAACGCGCGCGCTACTATGCCTCGCTCCCTCGCAACCAGCAGCCGCTGTTCGATGATAACTACGACGACTCGGTGCTGTACGCACCGAACCAGCTGGAGGCTATGCTGGCGTATGTGCATGACAACCCGAGGCGGGCCATCCTGAAGGCGCGCGTGCCGCAGTTCATGCGGAGCTGCCTGTGCCTCACCATCGGTGGCGTGCGCTACTCTGCCTTCGGCAACTTCCTCCTGCTGCGCAGACCACTCAAGGCACAGGTCTTCTGCCATCGTTTGGCACGCATGGGGCAGCTCGCCCTCGACGAGCGCCTCGCGAATGGCTACACCGCCCTTCCTTATCCACCCGACATGCGCTCCAAGGTGCGCTACATCGACACCCAGGCGTGGGAGCACGACCGCGAGGCGTGGATCAAGGCCGCCCAGAACGACACCGTCCTCGTCACTCCCGGCATCTCCCCCGGCGAGCGTGACATGAAGAACATCGCCATCAACTGCCACCTTCCCCTCATCCATCTGCAGAAGGAACCTATCACCAAAAAGCCCGAGGGCGAGCGTTTCTTTGCCTGTGCCGAAGGCTCCCTCCTCATCCTCGCCCCTTGGGCGGAGGATCTTGACGCGATGGGAAGACCCCCTCAATCCCCCTGCTTAGGGGGAGGAACTAAGCTCGGACAAACAGGTCTTCCCCCTAAGCAGGGGGACCGAGGGGGTCTCGTTTCTGATTACGACCGTTTCCACAACATGAACCTCCTCGCCGAGCAGATCTGCGCGATGGACATCGCTCGCACCGAACTGTCGTTCAGGGTGATTGGGTGAGCTTTACCCCTCATACCCCTCCTTCATCCCCTCAATCTCCTCCATGATCCTCCTTCGGAAGTCCTCGGGAGCAAGGACGGAGAGCTTGCGGCCATGGCTGAGGATGGCGTACATGAGGTCGTCGGTGGGATAGCAGCGGAGGGTGAAGAGCGTGGGATCGGAAGGATCCTGGCGCTGCGAGGCGTGGAGGGGCTTGGTGAGGAGGTAGTTGACTTCGGTGCCTGTGGCACGGAGACGGATGAGGGGCACTTGGCCTGAGCCAGTATAGATGCCGAAACAGTTGGCGAAGAACTCGGCGGCATCGAAGTCCTTGGGCGGGGTGAACGGATCGTCAGGGAGCAACGTCATGGTGCCCTCGAAGCGGTCGAGGGCGAAGGTCTTGAGCTGCTGTTCGTCGTTCTTCTGGGCAAGGAGGTACCAGCGGCCTTCGTAGAACTTGAGGGCGTAGGGGCGCAGATGGCAGCCGTAGGCATCGGCATCGAAGCGATGGTAGGTGGCATGGAGGCAACAATGGCTGTGGAGGGCATCGACGATGGTCTTGTAGTACTGCATGCCCTGGGGCGCAGCCTCGATGAGGACACGGTCGCGCACGTCCTGTGCCTCGTAGATGAGCTGGCCGATGGAGAAGCTCGAGATGAGCCAGTCGGTGAGGTGCGCCTTGTCATCCTCCACATCAATGTAATAATGGTATCCACCCTTGCGCTGGCAGGATATGACGATGCCGAAGACGTCCTGTATGTAGTCGAGGTAATCGTAGAATGTTCTGTGCGCCATCGGCGAGCCGTCGCTCAGATCGGTTTCCTGCTGCCAGTAGCTGTTGATCTCACGGAAGCTGAGCCTGCCATGCTTGCGGAGCAGATAGACCAGCCAAAGGCAGCTTCGCATCCGGTGATTGCTGATATTCGTTCCCATTTTGTGAAGTTTTTCATTAAAAATTGCCCCAAAGATAGTCATTTTTTCGATGAAATGAAAAAAAATTGCGTCTATTTTGCATTTTTTTAAAACTTACCCCCCTTTTTTCGCACATGTTGCGCCTATCTTTGCATCGCGAAACAAAATCGCACATACAATCATTAACAAAAAATATAGAGATTATGACAAAGCAAGCAAACACAACGAACGTGAACATGCCAGAAGGCCGTATGGATGCCGTGAAGCAGGCAATGGCCAAGATCGAGAAGTCGTACGGCAAGGGAGCCATCATGATGATGGGAGAGAACAAGCACGAGAAGGTAGAGGTGATCTCGTCGGGGTCGGTGGGACTCGACCACGCGCTAGGCGTGGGAGGCTATCCGCGCGGACGCATCGTGGAGATCTACGGCACGGAGTCGTCAGGCAAGACCACACTGGCCATCACCGCCATCGCCGAGGCGCAGAAGCAGGGAGGCATCGCAGCCTTCATCGACGCCGAACATTCGTTCGACCGCTTCTATGCCGAGAAGCTGGGTGTGGATACGACGCAACTGCTTATCGCCCAGCCCGATAACGGCGAACAAGCGCTGGAGATAGCCGAGCAGCTGATACGTTCGGCAGCCATCGACATCATCGTCATCGACTCGGTGGCAGCACTCACCCCGAAGGCAGAGATCGAGGGCGAGATGGGCGACAACAAGGTGGGCCTGCAGGCTCGCCTGATGAGCCAGGCGCTGCGCAAGTTGTCGGGCGCAATCAGCCAGACCAACACGTGCTGCATCTTCATCAACCAGCTGCGACAGAAGATCGGCGTGATGTTCGGCCCTTCCGAGGTGACCACGGGTGGCCTTGCGCTGAAGTACTACGCTTCGGTACGCCTCGACGTGCGCCGACTGACGTCGCTGAAGGATGGCGACCAGGTGCTGGGCAACCGCGTGAGCGTCAAGGTGGTGAAGAACAAGGTGGCGCCTCCGTTCCTCAAGACCGAGTTCGACCTGATCTTCGGCGTGGGCATCGACCGTATGGCCGAGGTGCTCGACCTGGCGCTCGAGGGTGACATCATCAAGAAGAGCGGCTCGTTCTATCGCTACGACGGCAGTCCGTTGGCGCAGGGACGTTCGGCCACGATCCAGATGCTGCGCGACACGCCTGAGCTGGCGGCTGAGATCGAGGCACGTGTGCGGAACATCGGCGTCGTCATCCCGGCGACGGGGGAGAGTGAGGAGGAGAACACGCCTTTTGATCCCGATTGATTTTATCTGAAAGAGGTAGGTACTTTTATGCTCTTCGAGCAGAAATCAAGGGGGAAATCAAATGTGGAAATATCGTTTTGTCCCCACATATCCTTGACCACGTTTTATTTCCTCAAAAGATTTCCACAAAGATTTCTTGCGTAAGCAATAATATTGAGAAATGAAGATTGAAGTGAAACGATATGAGGGGCCGTGGCCTGAGGGGGCACGGATCCTGGAGCCTGGGGATGAGGTGCTGCTGGCCACTGGAGCCATCGGAGCAGGACCATTCACAGGTGTGGTGGAAGGTCTTGAGAAGGTTGCGCTCGGGTCGCTGTTGGGCACCATGGGCACCCTGGTGACGATACCTGTGGATGGTGACTCGATGTCGGGTGCAGGCATCCTCGATGGCGACATTGCTGTGCTGGATATCGACGTGTCGCGTGTGCAGAACGGCGACTGCGTGGCAGTGAAGTACGACGGCGGATTCTCGCTGAAGTATATCCGTCAGGATGAGGAGGCCACCTGGCTCATCCCCGACAACCCGAACCTGAAACCGATGAAGTTCGTGGCGCCCGAGAAGCCCGAGATCTGCGGCATCTGTATCGCCGCCTTTTCGCAACGCCCGAGGCTGAGTCAGGACCGTTTTGCGCGCATCAGGAGCAGCGCCTTGGGCGTCGATGTGTTCGGCAACAAGGAGTGCTCCGGCACCAGCATTCGAATGATGGAACGTGGCAAGGAGATGCAGCGACGCATGGCTTTTCGCAAGAGCCTGGTGGAACTCTTCAACCGCAAGGGGACCAATGGCAAGCCGCTTTTCACGAAGAAGGTGCAGTGGGTGGCCATCTTCCGCGTTGCCATCGAGCGGGGCTTTGCCTTCGAACAGGACTATGCGAGCTTCGAGGACTACCTGAAGTTCATCGAGCTCACCGACCTGCCGGTGCTTTTTGACAAGGACATTCTGCGAAAGACCGACTTCGGTGTGTACCGTATGCCCATCAAGGAGTGGACTGCCGATCTTTATATCGAACGCAATATGGCGAAGACTGCCCAGCCCTTCTTTGCGACGAACGATGTGGCCAACACCTTCCTCGAAATCCTTGATGAGAACTTGAACTAAGTTGGCGAAAATTCCGCGGACAATTCCGCATACGATTCCATTTTTCCGCGGACGATTCCGCATACAATTCCATTATTCCGTGCTTGATTCCTATCTGACATTTTTTGTTGGATAGGACTTTTTTTGTTCCTATCTTTGCATCGCCGAAACAGAAGAAGGGCCCTCTTCGTGGATTGGTATTATGTTCTACCCTTTAATAATGTATAAGGAAATGACTGAAAAGATATACGGCAAGTTCATCCAAAAGGGCATTGTCACCGAGGTGAAGCCGAGCGCGGTCGAGGAGGCACGGATGATGCGACAGATGTTGTTCCTGCCCGAAGGGCTGAAGAACGAGTCGACTGTGCTGGTTGATAAGGACGAGGCTGTGGGCATCGTGCTCGATGTGCGGATGTGGATCGAAGTCCGTAAAGCTGGCGAAGTCTGGTTCGTGGAGAGCTTCGGGTACGAGCTGGAACATTGATTATTATCATGAATTTTAGAATTAAAGATTTTGAATATTATGAAAGAATTTGAAATTACCAAGTCGGAGCTTTTCAAGCATCCGAAGTTTGGAAACCTGCGGGTGCTGACCGATGAGAATGGTGATCCGTGGTTTGTAGGAGCAGTTGTTGCAGAAGCCTTAGGATATAAGGTCCCACAAAAGGCCATTACCGATCACGTGCTTTCAGAAGACCGTAAGGTGCTGAAATACAAGGCTTTTTCCAAAACGGAAAAAGCCTCCCAGATATGGACGGGCAAAGATTTCAGCGATAAACAACTCATCAATGAATCAGGAGTTTATGCTCTTATCCTCGGCTCACAACTCCCGTCTGCCATAGAGTTCAAGCATTGGGTGACAAGCGAGGTGCTTCCACAGATTCGGCGCACGGGTGGATACATCCCGACACACGATGGAGAGGGCAAGCCGCTGAGCGACCTCGAGATTATGTCACTGGCGTTCCAGATTCACGAGCGCACCATTGCTGAACGGGACCGCAAGATTGCCGAGCAGGACGAGACCATCCGCGTACTGGAGCCGAAGGCCACCTATTGCGACGAGGTGCTGGAGAGTGTGAACTGCATGACGATGACGCAGGTGGCTAAGGAGCATGGCACGACGCACATGGGGCTGACGAAGATGCTGCACGAGAAGGGCGTGATCTACCTGCAGAGCGGACAATGGATGCTCTATGCCGACTTCTGCAACCACGGGCTGACACGCAATCGCACGCATTCGCATCATGACAGCATGGGAGTGGTTCATTCGCACAGCTATCTTGTGTGGACCGAGAAGGGGCGGATGTTCCTCGATGGCATCCTGCGTCGCAATCTGAGCCCGAAGGAGGCGCTTCGCCAGGTGGAGCAGACGGGCACACCTCATGTCTCGAATCGCGTCCAACTTGAAATCAATTTCTAACCTCTTTTATATCCTTCGGATAGAAATCTTGGATTTCCACAAAGATTTCTTGCCGAAGGCAATAATACTGAATGTGAATTATGAAGACAGTATATAATCAGTTGAAACTGTCCAACCGCAAGGGGAGACTCTTCGAATACGAAAGTCTTGAAAACTTCTATGCTATGGTACTTAACACCTGGCGTGGAGAGTACCCCGACGGGAAGATTGACTATATGCGTTTCCTTATGGACTGGACGAGACTTTCGGGAGCTGAGATCTATCGCATCACCGAGGATATGATGAATCAGGTCGATATGGGCGTTTCGGTAATGGATTGCACCATTGTCGTTGTGGATTGGAACAACTACAACGAGTGCCTGAGGAAGCTGAACTATCTGATGTCGGCCCTCTGCTACTGCGTGAATCGTGAAGAGTGTTTCAGGGCAAAGGAGTTCATAAAGGCTTTTAACCGCATTTACGCCCGTTTCCATGAAGCAGATAATCATTGACCAGAAGACGCGCAGCGAAGTGAAGATGTTGTTTGGATTGAATGCGTCGCAAATGTCTCATGTGCTGCATTTTGAATCAAACAGCATCCGAGCACGCAAAGTGAGGTCTTATATCCTGAATTTTCGAGACTTCCACTTCGTGAATAACGAAACTTAAAAAAGCCATCCGGGTCCGAGGGGATAACCTTCGGTTAGAAATCAAGGAGGAAATCTAATGTGGAAATGGAGTTTTGTCCCTAAAAATCCGTGACCAGCATAAATTTCCTCAAAAGATTTCCTCAAAGATTTCTTGCCGTAGGCAATAATAATGAAATAATTACTTAATATTTAAACAAATGTAAGAAAATGAATAAAATGAACTTAGAGCCAGGTGTCAAGTACCGTGGCACTGGCTGGATCAACGAGTATGGAGAATTTCAATTCACTCCTGAGCAGAAAGGGAGCAAACCCAGTAACCTGAAGGTTGTACACCAGGGTAATGACTTCGTAATCTACGAGAGTGCACACCTTTGGCAAGTGAAAGTTAACTTCCAGAAGACGAATGACGATACGTCGAAGTTTATGGGAATCTTCACGAAGGCTTGTAATGTTCTGGTCAGGTATTTCAACAAGAAACCATCTAAAACCAAGAAAGTATGAAACTTGATTACTATAAATCGGGCAAGAGCAGCGGGAAGCGAACGGCCGAGCTGGATTACGCGGGGCTGCTCAAGGTGCTCGAAGAGCCGAGGCTGCGGACCATCTGCGATGCATTTCGCGGTGGTGATACCGAGGCGAAGAAGAATCTGCCCTGCATAGCCTATATGGGCAGGTCGAAGACAGGTCAGCGAAAGGCTGACCAGATGGAGCCTACGGGGCTCGTGATGCTCGACATCGACCATTGCGAGAAGCCGCGCGAATGCTTCGAACACGTGAAGGAACATCTGGGCGACCTGCAACTGCTGGCAGCCCACATCACACCGAGTGGCAAGGGGCTGCGCCTCGTACTGCGGAATCTATCAGACTACGATACCATCACAGACAACATCGTGGCCATGGCGAAGCAGATAGATGTTGGCGAGTTTGGCGATATCGATACCGTCTGCAAGGACCTGAGCCGAATCTCCTTCCTTGTGCCTAAGGACGAATGGCTGCTGCTGAGTGAGGAACTCTTTGCCGATGCAGACGTCTTCGTGAAAGAGGCAGGCGAATCAATCGCAACTGACACATCAGAAAAGGGCATCAAGGCAAAGGATGGCGATGCTAAGCCTCCCGAGGACACCCACGACTACGACGGCTATCGTTACAACGGGCATCTCGTGACCGACATCATCGCCAAGTACTGCCAGAAGTACTGGCCGAAGACGGGACAGCCCGAAGTGGGCAAGCGCCATATGTTCTACAATCAGATGATTCTCGACTTCCGCAACATCGTCGATAATGACCCGAGGATACTTCATGCTCTGCTGCCTCGTTTCGGCAATTCAGCCGAAGAGACATGGAGCCAATGCAAGTCGATCTGCAGCCGCAACACCAAGACGCGCCACTCGAAGGAGTTCTACTTCTTCCTGAAGGATAACGGATTTTATCAAACTCAAGTCGCTGATGAAGATGCAGAAGAGACCGAATCGGGTGACAACGACCCCTATGCAGAAGTGAAGGAACTGATTCAACGCATGCCGAAGCTGCCTCCCGTCTTTCGTGAATATGTGAATTCGGCACCCGAGTTCTTCAAGATCCCGATGGTTTTCGCCCTGTTGCCTGTTATGGGTACGCTGACAAGCTATCTGAGTGCCATCTATGCCGATGGCGAGCTGCATACCACATCGTTCATCTCGATCATCTATGCCCCACCTAGTTCGGGCAAGTCGTTCGTGAAGCGCGTGGTCGATAAGCTGCTGGCTGACATCAAGGCACGCGATATGGTGAGCGCAGCGCGCGAGATGATCTATATGAACGTGGTGAACCGCAAGGGCTCGAACGAGAAGTCGCCCGAAGACCCGAAGGTGACGATGCGCAATATGCCGCCCATCAACTCCCTGCCCGAACTGCTCATCAAGATGCGCAACAACCAGGGCTATCATATGTTCACCTACTGTGAGGAGATGGACACCTGGAACAAGGGCTCGAAGGCACAAGGCGGCGACAAGAACGATATGTTCCGAATCGCATGGGATAATGGCACCTATGGTCAGGCATACAAATCGACAGGCACCTTCAAGGGCGAAGTGAACCTCTATTGGAACGTGCTCATCACGGGCACCATCAATCAGGTGCATCGCTACTTCAAGGACATCGAGAATGGCTTGATTACCCGATGCTCGTTCACCGACCTCGGTGATCAGCGTTTTGCCGACATGCCCATCTTCAAGCGGCTCTCGGAGCGAGACCTACAGGTCATCGACCGCTTCATGAAACGCTGTGACGAGAACACCTACACGGCTCCGCTCGACTTCGACACCAACCGCCTCTACGACATCAAGGAGGAGGACTTCGACCAGGAAGTGCCTTGGCGATATGAGTTCAAGCCCCGACAGGTCTGCGACCTTAACTGGATCATCCCCGACCTTCAGAAGTGGCTGAAGGCGCAGAACAAGGATGCCAAGGCAGGGGTAAATGATGCATGTGACGTGTTCCGACGCCGATGTGCCGTGCGAGGCTTCCGATTGGCACTACTCTGCTACGCCCTCTATCCTAAGGTGGGCGACCGAGAGCAGAAGGTGATTCGTGACTTCGTCTTGTGGTTCATGGATTGCGACCTCTACAACATGCTGAAGCTTTGGGGAACGCAGTACAACCAGATGATCAACGAGTCGGAAACTCCGAAGACGATTGCCCGACACAACAACATCTTCGTGGAGCTTGGAGATGAGTTTACAAAACAGGACCTGATTGCCATAATCAATAAATATGGCAGCAAGACTCATCCTACGATGGCCATCTATCTATGGAAGAAGTCGGGACTGATCGAGAAGCTCTGCAAGGGACGGTATCGGAAGATAAAGAAGAAATAAAGGCAATTAACAATTAATAATTAACAATTGTTGGTTTGGCCAGAACAAAACAATTAACAATTATTCTTTATAGAGTAATAATAAACAATTGATTATGAATAAGAAAGGTAAATTTATCGAAGTTGTCGGCATCCGCACCTATGAAGTGACGGAGGATGGCAGAACAGTAACCAAATGGGTAGTGAAGTATCTGCTGGAGTTTGAATATCCGCGCAAGGATGGCACAACCGGCAAGCAGCAGATTCTTGCCGAGGTCACTTATGACAAGAACCCCGAAGTGCAAGTTGGTCCCGTCGATGACCCGAACATCTACGAGATGCAGCTCTACTTCAAGGTGCGTCGCGGCACGAGCAAGAAGGGCGAACCGTTCATCATACAGGACATCATTCTTCAGAAGGCGAGCCAAAGCATCATTTAAGGTTAAGAAAGGTTCGAATGGTTCGAAATGTTCGACAAAAATAACAGCATGTTATTCAACAACCCAATTGACCTTGTAGATGATCATGGCCTTGTGGAGTTCGATTCGCTGCGCGACTTCTATTTGAAGATATTGCAGCTTCTCTTTCATGACTTTCCGAAAGGTCATATCGACTACAAGGTCTTCCTACATGATCGCACTTTGCTGAGGGGTAAGCCCCTCAGTCAGTGTTGCAAGGACATCGAAAGAGGATGGGAGGAGTCGGAAGACTTCTGCATCAAAGTGGATTGGACATTGGAAGTTCAAACGCGAGTCAAGCTGACTGCCCTCATTCGCAAGATGTCGCGTCACACTACAGGCACATTTTTTGACCTTCGCCAGTTCGATGCCGCATGGAGCATCTTCTTCTAATCTATTAATAAAGAGTGACATCCCGTTTGGGGTGCCACTCTTTTTATCAACAAAATCAACTTTATCAACAATCAATTTTATCAATTTGCACTTGATAACATCACCACAGCCTCACGATGGATGCCATCGACCTTGATGGTGAGCGGGGAGTCGAGACGGACGTGACGGACGAGGTCGGTCTCCTCGACGGCGGGAAGGGCGTTGAGCCGTGCCTCGTCGAAGAGGCCGTCGCCCTTGAAGGCATTGATGGTGAGATAGGAGACACCGAGCGAGGTGAGGTTCTGGAAGAAGTGGGTGCCCTGCGAGGGATCGACCTGGAAGTTGTCGAGACCTGCTTCGACGATGACGCGTGCAGCGGAGATATTGGGCCACTTGACGGGAATGCCCAACCAGGGGTCGGACGAGCCCCAGCGTCCCGGGCCGATGTAGATGCAATGACGGTCGTCGGCAAGCAGCTTGCGGTTGATCTGCTCGATGTGCTCGG
>Ga0310694_10005775_pt1 | contig 11798 bp, 8 predicted proteins | sample 174DNAGHGhighgp2_FD_203884 | JGI IMG/M metagenome (GOLD analysis project Ga0310694, IMG submission 203884) | Sheep rumen microbial communities from Palmerston North, Manawatu-Wanganui, New Zealand - 1742 DNA GHGhigh gp2 (v2) (version 2) | ecosystem: Host-associated > Mammals > Digestive system >...
ACCCTATCAAGGCCGTGTCTCTTCCAACGGGCATGGTCTTTTTTTTGCACCCTTCGGTGTCCTGATCTTTATTACCGCAATAAAAACATGCGCGCCCACGGTCCACACGATGTGGATAGCGGGCGCGCTTAATGCGTAGAAATCTGAAGGGGGCGAATTACTTCTTCTCCTTGAGCAGGTCGCGGATGTCGGTGAGCAGTTCTTCCTGGGTAGGACCAGCGGGAGCCTCGGGCTCTTCCTTCTTGGGCATGAGCTTGTTCATGGCCTTGATCATCAAGAAGATGCAGAAGGCGATGATCAGGAAGTCGATAACATTCTGCAGGAACAGGCCATACTTGAGCGTAGCGCCGGCAGCCTCGGCAGCGACACCGGCATTAGCGGCAACATTGTTTGCGGCATCGGCAACAGCATCAACAGCACCCTCGGCACCAACAGCCGAAGCAGCGTCGCCTACCATCTTGGACACGGGGGGCAGATGATACTCCAGACCCGAGAGGTCAACGCCACCGGTCAGCAGACCGATTGCAGGCATCAACACGTCATCAACCAGCGAGGTAACGATCTTGCCAAAGGCACCACCGATGATAACACCGACTGCCATGTCCATCACGTTGCCCTTCATTGCAAATTCCTTAAATTCTTTAATGAATCCCATAATTCTACAGTTTTTTAAAATTAATATAATCTTTCAATAACTATTAAACATTCTTAATTCCTGCACAAAAGTAGCATTTTGCTACTCAAAAAAGACGTCTTTTCAGATTTTTTCTTAATTTTGCAGTCGCAAAGGCGACTGCGCTTGCGCTAACGTCAACGCAAAGGTAATAAAAAATTAACATTAAAGTTATATAACTGCATTATTTATTAAAAAAACATTAAAAAAAGCATTATGGAGAAGATTAAAATCGGTATTAATGGATTCGGACGTATTGGCCGTTTTGTGTTCCGTTCAGCTTTTGAGCCCGAGAATGTAAACGATATCGAGGTTGTAGGTATCAACGACCTGCTCGACGTTGATTACATGGCCTACATGCTCAAGTATGACACCATGCACGGCCGTTTCGAGGGCACCGTTGACTATGACCTGGAGAAGAAAGAGCTCATCGTCAATGGTCAGCACATTCACATCTACGCCGAGAAGGAAGCACAGAACATCCCTTGGGGCGAGATTGGTGCCGAGTATATCGTTGAATCGACCGGTTTCTACTTGACCATGGACCGCGCCGAGCAGCACCTCAAGGCTGGTGCCAAGTACGTGGTTCTGTCAGCTCCCAGCAAGAAGGGTGATGACGGTCGCCAGGCCGACATGTTCGTTTGCGGCGTGAACACCGACAAGTATGCCGGTCAGACCATCGTCAGCAACGCCAGCTGCACCACCAACTGCTTGGCTCCCATTGCCAAGGTGCTCAATGACAGCTTCGGCATCGAGAGCGGTCTGATGACCACCGTTCACTCGGTAACCGCTACCCAGCGCACCGTTGACGGTCCCAGCGCTAAGGACTGGCGCGGTGGCCGTGCCGCTTGTGGCAACATCATCCCCAGCTCGACCGGCGCTGCCAAGGCTGTGGGTAAAGTCATCCCCGAACTCGACGGCAAGCTCACCGGTATCTCGATGCGCGTCCCCACCCTCGACGTATCGGTTGTTGACCTCACCGTGAACCTGAAGAACCCCGCCACCAAGGCAGACATCTGCGCAGCCATGAAGAAGGCCAGCGAGGGTGAGCTCAAGGGTATCCTGGGTTACACCGAGGACAAGGTTGTCAGCAGCGACTTCCTGGGTTGCCCGCTGACCTCGATCTTTGACGCCGACGCCGGTGTTTACCTCACCGACAAGTTCGTCAAGGTGGTATCGTGGTACGACAACGAGATCGGCTACAGCCACAAGATGCTCGACCTCATCAAGGTGATGAAGAAGCACAACGGCTAATCAGCCCCCCTCTTGCTTAACGATTATCCCCACAATGTCACTAGGCATTGTGGGGATTTTTTCCTAAAAAACAATAAAAAATTTGGAGTATTCCCCCATCGTGCACTAACTTTGTAAGCAACATAATCACTTTTATCCACCATTTAAAACAATTCACGACAATGAAGAAATGGAAATGCGTTGTGTGTGGTTACATCCATGAGGGTGACACACCGCCCGAAGAGTGCCCGCTGTGCGGCGTTGGTCCCGAGGACTTTGAGGAAGTGACCGAGTAAAGTCGGTGGAACATCCCTAATGCACATTTATTATTAACATCAAACTGTTTAACTTACTTAATCAATAGAAAAACAACTGACAACAATTATGGCTAAGAAATGGATCTGCACCGTGTGCGGTTACGTGCACGAGGGTGACACGCCCCCCGAGAAATGTCCACAGTGTAAACAACCCGCCGAGAAGTTCAAGGAACTCAAGGAAGATGCCGAGGTAAACTATGCTGCCGAGCACGTTATCGGCGTGGCTAAGGGCGTTGACCCCGAAATCCTGGCAGGACTCAAGGCCCATTTTGAGGGCGAATGCTCAGAGGTGGGCATGTACCTGGCTATGGCCCGTCAAGCTGACCGTGAGGGCTATCCCGAGATTGCCGAAGCCTTCAAGCGCTACGCATTTGAGGAGGCCGACCACGCTTCACGTTTTGCCGAGCTGCTGGGCGAGGTCGTTTGGGACACCAAGACCAACCTCGAGAAGCGCATGGCAGCCGAAGCCGGCGCCTGCGAGGATAAGACCCGCATCGCCAAGCTCGCCAAGGCACAGGGCCTGGACGCCATCCACGACACCGTCCACGAGATGGCACGCGACGAGGCACGCCACGGTCAAGGCTTCACCGGCCTGTACAACCGCTTCTTCAAGAAGTAAGCTGATAGCTTAGAGGGGTAATCTCCCCCATCACCGCTAAGCCCTACATTAAAACGCCTGAGCCAAATGGCTCAGGCGTTTTAATCGTTGTACTCCCGCTGGGAATCGAACCCAAATCTAAGGTTTAGGAAACCTCCATTCTATCCATTGAACTACAGGAGCATCAATGAATCGGCTGGCTCGTGATGGCATGGCGCCGCGGCCAGCCGATTCAGTTATTTCAGTTGTCAGGAATTACTTCCTGGCGGTTGCAAGAGCAGCCTCCTTCCTGTCGCTGCGGCGGGCAATCCAGTAAGCCACGGGCGAAGCGATGAACAGTGAGGAGCAGGTACCGATGATAACACCGAGGATCATCGCGAAGATGAAGCTGCGGATGGACTCACCACCGAAGAGGAGCATGATAATCAACACGAGCAGGGTCGTGATAGATGTCATCATGGTACGTGACAGGGTGCTGCACAGGGCCTTGTTGAAGGTGGTGTACAGATCCTGCTTGGGATAGAGCCTGCGGTACTCACGCACGCGGTCAAATACAACCACGGTATCGTTCACCTGATAACCGATAACGGTCAGGATAGCGGCGATAAAGGTCTGGTCAATCTCCATCGAGAAGGGCAGCAGGCCATGCAGGTTGTAGAAGCCGATTACCACAAACGAGGTGAAGGCTACGGCAGCCAGAGCGCCGATCGAGAACGCGATGTTGCGGAAACGCAGCAGGATGTAGAGTGCCATAGCGAGCAGCGAGAACAGCACAGCCCAAACGGCCTGGCGGGTCATGTCGCTAGCGATGCTCGGGCCGACGGTCTCACTCGAGACAACGCCCACACTCTCGTTGGACATGCTGAAGTCATCCTTGCTCATCGAACCGAGCTCGCTCTTGAGACCGGTGTAGAGCTTGTCCATGATCTCGTCGTCAATGCCCTCGCTGGCGTCGTTGATCTTGTAGTTGGTCGAGATGCGCACCTTGGTGTCGTTGTCGATGGTGATGACCGAAGTGTTAGCACCGTCGAACAGCGGAGCGAGCTGGCTCTGCAGATCCTGGGTCTTAACGGGATGATCAAACTGTACCACGAAGTTGCGGCCACCCGAGAAGTCGATACCACGGTTGAGACCGCGCACGCCGAACAGGATGCCGATGATAGCGATAATAGCCAGAACGATCATCGAGGTCTTCTTGGCAGCGCCCATGAAGTTGAACTGCACGTTCTCCATCAGGTGACGCGTCAAGCTGGTGTTGAAGGTCATCTTGTCGAAGGTGCCCTTGTTCACGAAGTGCTCCATCACCAGACGGGTTGCAAACACGGCGGTGAAGAACGAGCAGCAGATACCGATCACCAGGGTAACGGCAAAACCGCGGATGGGACCTGAACCGAGCAGAATCAGGATGATACCGGTGATGATGGTGGTCAAGTTGGAGTCGAAGATGGCCGAGAACGCATTCTTGTAACCATCGCTGACGGCAGCCTTGAGACCCTTACCGGCACGCAATTCCTCCTTACAACGCTCGAAAATCAGCACGTTGGCATCCACGGCCATACCCAGCGTCAGCACGATACCGGCGATACCAGGCAGGGTGAGCACGCTCTGGAACGATGCCAGGATACCCATCGTGAAGAACAGGTTCAGGAATAGACCCAGATTGGCAATCATACCGGCCTGCCAGCCATAGGTGCAAACCATGAAGATCATCAGCAGCACGAGAGCCACGATAAAGGAGATGAGACCCTTGCGGATCGATTCCTTACCCAGCGACGGGCCGATAACGCTTTCACTTGCAACATTGACGCGTGCTACCATCTTACCAGACTCGAGCACGTTGGCAAGGTCGTTAGCCTCCTCAACCGAGAAGTTACCGGTAATCTGTGAGCGACCACCGTCGATCTGGCCATTAACATTGGGGAATGAGTAAACCTGGTCATCGAGAACGATGGCGATAGACTTACCGATATTCTGACCGGTGATGCGGCTCCACTGACGGGCGCCCTCATCGTTCATGGTCATCGATACCACCTGGCCCTGCAGGTTATCAAACTCACTGCTGGCACGGGTAACAACATCACCGTTCAGGACGGGCTGCTTGTTGACGGTGTGCAGGGCAACCAGCTGGAAGGCTTCGTGACCGTCCTGGGTCTTGGTACCCTTAACGGTCCAAGCCAGCTTTAAGTCACCGGGCAGGATGGTCTTGGCCACCTGCGAGCGAATGATGGCATTCACTGCAGCGGTATCGCTAGCGGAAACATAACCCACAACGGGTGAGTTGGGCTGTACACCAACCAGGCCCTCGAAGCCGAGGAGCTGAGCAAGCGTCACGTTGCCAGCCTTAGCGGCAGCAGCGGCGGCAGCGGCCTTAGCGACACTGTCGGCAGCAGCCTTGGCAGCGGCCTCGGCGGGAGTTGCTGCGCTGTCGGCAGCAGCCTCCTGGTTGGTCTGAGCGACAGTCTTGTTAGCCTGAGACTGGTCGCTGAGCTGACGCAGCGCGCCGACAACATCATTTAATGTATAGGTCTCGTAGAACTCCAGGTTAGCGGCACCCTGCAACAACTTGCGTACACGCTCGGGCTCCTTCACACCGGGGAGCTCCAGCAGGATGCGGCCTGTGCTCTGCAACTTCTGGATATTGGGTTGTACGACACCGAAACGGTCGATACGGTTGCGCAACACCTTATAGGAGTTATCCACCATGCTGTTGACCTCATCCTTGAGGATATTCTCAACCTCAGCGTCCTTGGCATTGGGTTTCTCCTTGATGCGCTCGATACCGCGGAAGATCTGTGCCAGGTTGCCCTCGGGAGCCAACTTCTTGTACTCCTTGCAGAAGGAGCCCACGAAGTCGTCCTGGGCGGTCTGGTTCTTCATCACGTTGTCGATGGCCTGGTTAAACTTCTTGTCGGGATTGTTGTTCGCGAGAGCGCGCAAGATGTCGGGCACCGAGATTTGCAGTGTCACGTTCATACCACCCTTCAAGTCAAGGCCGAGGCCCAACTCTTTCTCACGAACCTGCTGGAAAGTGTAATAACCGAGGTACACTTTCTCGTTAGCGAGGGAATCCAAATACTCATTCAGTGCAGTCTTGTACTTCTCGTTGCTGGTATCGGCAGCCTTAATGCCGGCGACAGCAAGAGCTTTCTGTTCTGCCTTGTTCTGATAAAACGAGCTCACAACTGTGAACGACAGATAGAACAGGCAAATCAAGACTAACAACCACGTAATGAGTCTAATAAAACCTTTAGTTTGCATTGTTAGAAATGTGAATTATTTAATTAATTTTTGTTAATTTCTACTTAACTTGACTTTTTCAGCCTGCAAATATACATCTTTTTCTTTATGTGAGACACAAAAAAAACAAGTTTTTGCTTTTCTCCTTATTATATTTAAGGGGAAAGGGCCTTTTAACAGCTGTTTTTCCCGTATTTCAGGCATATAAAAAGCAGAAACCACGGTTTTCGGCGCATTCTATCTTGCATCAAAAAACGACAATTTGCGTTGATCGCATCCTGCAGTTGGGTTACAGGGGTGCGATCAACGCAATTTACCAGTGAGCAGCAAGTCGCTAGGCCTCGAGGCCGCGGTCGATGTTGCGCTTGAGTGCCTCGACGTAGTTGTTGATGCGCTCCATCTCACGGGGAATCTGGATGCGCTGCGGGCAATGCTCCACACACTGGCCGCACCCGATGCAGTGGTCGGCCTGGCGCAGCTTGGGCACGGTGCGGTCATAGCCGATGAGGAAGGCACGACGGGCACGGGCATAGTCGGGATCGTTGCGGTCACGCGTGAGATTGCCCTCGGCGATGCACTTGTTGTAGTGGGTGAGCACGCCAGGGATGTCGATGCCGTAGGGGCACGGCATGCAGTACTTGCAGTCGTTACACGGGATGCTGTTGTAGCCCACGATCTCCTGGGCGATGCCGTAGAGGAAGTTCTTCTCCTCGTCGTTCAGTTCCTCGAGGGGACAATAGGTGCACAGGTTCTCCTTGAGGTGTTCCATGTAGGTCATGCCGCTCAGCACGGTGAGCACGCGCGGGAATGAGCCAGCAAAGCGGAATGCCCACGAGGCCAGTGATCGCTCTGGGTCACGGGCCAGAATCTTGCGCGCCAGCGGCTGCGGCAATGAGGCCAAGCGTCCTCCCAGCAACGGCTCCATGATCACGGCGGGGATGCCGCGCTTGTCGAGTTCGGCATAGAGGTACTCGGCATTGGTGTTCTCCTCGTTGATTTCCTTGGCATGCTTCCAGTCGAGGTAATTCAACTCGATCTGCACGAAGTCCCACTTGTACTTGTCATGGTTGGCCAGCAGGTAGTCAAACACTGCGATGTCACCATGATAGGAGAAGCCCAGGTTGCGGATCACGCCCTTCTCGCGCTGCTCCATCAGGTAGTCGAGGATGCCGTTGTTGATATAGCGATTCTCGAACAGTTCCATCGCATGTCCCGGCTCACCGCCGCCGATGGAGTGCAGCAGCAGGTAGTCGATGTAATCCACCTGGAGTTCCTTGAGGGAATTCTGGAACATCTCGATGCTGGCCTGACGCGTCTGGGTCTCGGGGGCAAAGTTGGAGAGCTTGGTGGCGATGAAGTACTCGTCACGCTTGTGGCGGCTCAGGGCGATACCCGTGGCGCGCTCACTCAGGCCCTTGCAGTAGGCAGGCGAGGTGTCAAAATAGTTCACGCCGTGCTCGATGGCATAGTCCACCTGCCGGTTGACCATCTCCTGGTCGATCTCGGCATCATTGTCGCGTCCGAAGGGCTTGCCGTTGGTAGCCGGCAGGCGCATCATGCCGTAGCCCAGGATAGAAACCTTCTCCTTGGTCTTGGGGTTCTCGCGATAGGTCATCTTGCCCACGGGCGGTTCCTGTGCAGGAGCCTTCCTCTCGTCACCAGTGGCACAGCTCACGATGGCAGGAGCCACAGCTGTTGCGGTGCCCAGTCCCAGGGCCTTGAGGAATGTGCGGCGGTTCAGTGTCTTGCCGCCTGTATTCTGTTTCTTCTCGTTCATAATTGCGTCATGCTTGGGATAAGGGTGATTAAATCTCGCTATGCACTTCATGTCCCTCAACATAGATGGCGCTGAAGGGACGGGCAGGGCAAACATACTCACACGTGCCGCAACCGATGCACATGGCACTGTTCACGGCAGGCACCATGGGCGAGTTCTCGTCGTTGGGGTCGCTGGGCACCATCATGATGGCTCCGGCCGGACAGTGACGGGCACAGTTGCCGCAGTTCACGCCATCGGTCAACACCACACAGTTGGCCTTGACCCACACGGCATGACCTATCATCGTGGAGGATTTCTCGGCAACGGTGATGGGCTTGATGGCACCGGTGGGACACACCGTGGAGCACTCCACACACTCGGGACGGCAAGCACCGCGCTCAAAGCTCAATTCGGGCTGCATGAACCTTGACGGGTCGGTAGAGGGGCGCAATACGCCATTAGGACACTTGGCCACACACAACTGGCAGGCCGTGCAGTGCTGCGCGAACTGCTTGGCGCTCACCGAGCCCGGCGGAGTGATGGGTGTCGAGCGCTTGGCGGGCACCTTGTCCTCGATGATGGCCAGTCCGCCATCCACCTTCTTGGCCGCTTGGGCCAGGGCTATATCGGCGCCCACGATGGTAGCGCCCACGAGGAAGGCACGGCGGGTGCCATTGGCTGGTTCATAAGTACTACGATAGGTACCACTGATTTTATCATCCTCTATGGGCTCCATTAGGTGAGTCTCAGTAGTTGGGTGGCCATAATGCAGAGCCCCGAAGTTGCATTTCTCCAGGCAGTTGCCGCAGGCCACGCAGCGCGTGTAGTCCACCTTGTGCGCCTTGAAGTCGATGCAGGATGCCTTGCAGTTCTTGGTGCACATGCTGCACGACTTGCACTTGTCGACATCAAAATAGACCTTCAGCCACGAGAATCGCGCCAACTGAGCCAGAATGGTTCCCACGGGGCAGATGGTGTTGCAATAGGTGCGGCCACCACGCCATGCCAGCACAGCAATGATAATAAATGTGGCCACGGCAATCAGGAACGTGGGCAAGCTCTTGATCCACACGTCCACGCCATAGAAGGCGTAACTGTCCACCCGCTCGGCTACCGAGGCCAGCAGGTTGTTGCCCCACTGATAGACGGGCAGCAGCAGGTTGGTCACCATGCGGCCATAACTGCTATAGGGAGCCAGCAGGGCTACCAGCGAATGCACACCGGCAACGAAAGCCACTACAAAAACGGCCAGCACGCCATAGCGCAGCCAGCGCTTTTCAGGACTAGAAGTAAAACGGTTCTTTTTGCGTTTGCCATGAATCCAAGACACAATGTCCTGAAAGATGCCCAGCGGACAGATAACCGAACAATAGATGCGGCCGAAGATCAAGGTCAGCAGCACCAGTGCCACGATAACGACCACATTGAGAGCCAGCAACGCCGGTAGGAACTGGATGCGTGCCGTCCACCCTAGATAGTGGTGCAAAGCGCCGCTCACATCGAGAAACAGCAGCGTAATCATGACCATCATCAACGCTGCAAGCGTTATGCGTATCTTCCTTAACATAATGAGATAATTAGGGTCAAAAAGTGAATGATAATTAGTCGAATGCGCAAAGTTACTTAAAAAAACGGATTATCGATACTCTGATTCCAGTTTTTTAGCCCTTTCCACTCCCGGCCCAGCCAGCAAGGCACCAGATTAATGAAACCGTGCCGGGAGTTCAACAGCCCTCGGCACGGTTTAGTCATATAAGCTTTCTCCTGCCTCACGGGGGAGGCATTCAGGCGATGAGCAGATTACTCACCAGCGACCAGCTTGTCGATAAGAATCGTCAAGTCGTCAATGTCAACGACGCCGTTCTCATCCATGTCGGCAGCCTCATTGTATTCAACGCCGGCCATGAGATTATCAACAAGGGCCGTCACGTCGTCGATGTCAACGATCGAGTCACCGTTCACATCACCCTGGACAACGGTGGGATCGGGAGGAGTTACCCAGTCACCAACGGTTAAGGCAACAGGCTCATCGAGGAACCAGTTCCAGTCATAGCTGTTGGCAAAGTAGGGAGTCCAAACCACGATGTAGTAGGTCTGGCCCTCACGCAGGTAAGGATAAGCACCGCTCAGGTCGATGTTGGCAATACCATTGCTCTCGATATCAACATTGGTGGTGAAGGTGTACATGGTGCTGTAGCTGTCGGAGGTCTTGGAAACAATACCATACCTCAAGGTGCCATTCCACTTACCACTCAGGGACTGCACGTCGATCGAGGCGCGGATGTCATTGGCGGGCATGGTATCGGCAACCAGGTTCACGTTCTTGACAACGAGGCCACCCAGGTCGGTAGTATCGGGGCAGATGCCGATGATGGCAGCCTGGTCGGCATTGAAGCCAGAGTCGTAGGGATCATAGTCATAATCGCTCCTCGGCGACAGCAGGGTGAAGTCAAAGTAGGCATTGTACTCCTCGGGCTGGAAACCCCAGTTAACGTGTACCTTGCCGTCCTTATCATAACCGTCGAGCACAAACGCGTGGCCGATGTGGCAATTGTTGCCGCTGTTGTCAATGGTCCTGTAACCGAAGTAATAAACGGGACGGCCATTGTCAATCTCGTTGTACATCATGTCATACCAGCCCTGCAGATTGTACTGGTAATTGGACTTCTGCACATACTGGATGTTGGCGTTGTAGTCAAAGTAAGCAATCATGCCCCTGAAGATATTCCTCAGGAGGGCATCGCTGCTCTCACCCGAGAACTTGGTGTTGAAGGCAATGCCGACATCAAACATGAGCTCCGATACGGCCTGTGCATTGTAGGCATTCTCGCCATAACCGTTCTTCATGTCGGAATACTTGTAGATGCGGTTAGCAAAGTTGGCCGATACAGTTACCTCACGGCCATCGAGCATGAAGCTGTAAGTGTTCTCACCGAAACCGGTGCGGGGGTACTTCAGACCCTTCATGATCGTTGCAAACGCTACAGGAGCGCAACCTGCATAGCAACGGCCATTGGAAGTCAGGGCATGAGTCGAAGCAGGGCAGTTGTTGTTGTAGGGAGGGAACTGATGCCAGTGCACATCACCGCAGATGGGGAGCACACCGTAGGGCTGCAAGTTGAACGAGGGGGTTGCAGGGGCTGCCCCGTCAAGATTCTGACGCATCCATTCCAAGTCATGCTGATAGGCATCAAGCAAGTACTTCAAGGGCTCGGGAGCCTCGTTGATGTTGAACGAACCTTTGTCACTGTAGCCAAGGATGGGGGTTGACACATCGTCACCGGCAACGATAACAAATCCATTGCCACCTTCACGGTTGAACACATAGTAGTCGTTGGTCCCCTTCAGGCCCTGGGCAACATAATCCAGCTTGAGACTGGCGTTGGCGCCCCTCAATGAGTGGGTTGCAGTAGTCTGGCGGGCAATAGCCATAGCCTGCTCGACAGTTACAGGTTTAGAATCAATGTTCTGCGCAAACAGTGCAGACACTGCCATCAGTAATAAAAATTTCTTCATAGCAACAATTTATAATTAATTAAAGATTAGTACTCAAAAAAAGGTGGTACAGTCTACGTAAAGTCATTTAGTTATCTATTATCGATAATCCAAGAAACAGAAGGCATTTCTATGGGAAACGGATTGGACACCAGTCCGCCACAATGTCTCAACAAATCTTGCTTTTTTAACGGCTGCAAAATTAGACTTTTTGCTTGAAATCATCAAAAAAAACGACAAAAATATACATTAGCGCCACCCCGATGCCCCAACTATTGTCATATTCAGTAATCCTGGAATCACTACACTTACATTAAGTCTCAAGCATCGGTTTCACAGGTTGCCATGCCATCCTGATATGGGGGGTAAAAAAACAAACACCCCGTTTCACAACGCGATGTTCATTTAGGATGAATAGTATTAATATTTCCAACTTTGATGCAAAAGTACTACTTTTTTCAGATACGTTCCAAATTTTTTCTGTAA
>Ga0310694_10005776_pt1 | contig 11797 bp, 9 predicted proteins | sample 174DNAGHGhighgp2_FD_203884 | JGI IMG/M metagenome (GOLD analysis project Ga0310694, IMG submission 203884) | Sheep rumen microbial communities from Palmerston North, Manawatu-Wanganui, New Zealand - 1742 DNA GHGhigh gp2 (v2) (version 2) | ecosystem: Host-associated > Mammals > Digestive system >...
TCCGCAATCTGCGCGGCTTCCCTCCGAAAGCTTCGCTTTCTTCGGCACATCTGCGGGCGCGTTATCCGCCACGGTTGGCACGTCTGCGTCCTGCGGTTCTCGGCGGCGCTCCGCTCGCGGCCCGCGCGACTCGTCCGTCCTGGTCTGCGCAATCCATCCGCCGCAACGGGGTGTCTGGCTTGGTCGGAATACCTCCCTGCGCCAGCCCCCGCCGTTTCGACGGCGTCTTGCGCATCCAGCCGTCCTCGCGCGCTCCCGTTCGCATCCGCACCGCCTCGCCCCTTGCCCGCTGTCGGCACATGCCGTTTGATACGGCGCAAGCGTTCCCGCTTGCGCCTACCGATGAGCCACACACGAGCAAAGCGCACATTTGGCCCACGGTAGGGCGAGGCGTCCCGCCGAGCCGCCCACGGTAGGTCTCGCGTCCCCGCTTGCGCCTACCCATGAGCAAAGCGCACACTTGGCTCTTGCGCCAATCTCGGTAGGATCGCATTTTATTGCGACCGATCTGCGACCGGTTTCGGACGCAAAGGATTGCGTCCCTCCCGTTGCGTCCCTCCCGTTGCGTCCCTCCCGTGCGTGACCATGTGCCTTTGGCACACGGAGCGCGTCAGCGCGACGAACCAAAGCGAGCGGGGCGAGAGGCGCGGCGGTGCGTTGAGAGGGACGCCAAATGCGCCGCAGAAAGCAAAGCTTTCGGAGGGTAGATTCGGCGAAGCCGAACTCGAATGGTGCGCAAGCATCTGCGCGCGAACGCAGTTTTTGCGGTGTAATGCGTTTTGTGGTATAATACGGACCCTAATAAATGAAAGAGAAATGGGATTAAAGGTCGATGTGCGAGAATTGTGCAAAAAGCGATCTGACCAAGCTTGATGCGGTGTTCAAGGAGTTTGCGGGCGACAGCCATGCCCTCATCTCCATCCTGCAGAAAGCCCAGGAGGTCTATGGATATCTGCCGACGGATGTGATCTATGCCGTGGCGGAGCATGTTGGGGTTAGCCCTGCGAAGGTCATGGGCGTGGCGACGTTCTACACCCAGTTCAGGCTTCAGCCGGTGGGCAGGAACCTCATCATGCTGTGCAAGGGGACGGCGTGCCATGTGAACGGTGCCGACTCCATCGCCAAGGCGCTTCAGGAGGAACTGGGCATCGGCGACGGCGAAACGACGCCGGACGGCCTCTTCTCGCTCAAGGAGGTGGCTTGCCTCGGATGCTGTTCGCTATCCCCTGTTATGATGATCAACGAGACGGCCTACGGTTCGCTCACGCCCGACAAGGCGCGCGAGATCGTTCGCAAGATCAAGGCGGAAGGAGCGGCGAAATGAGAATCGTTGTAGGCGAAGGCAGCTGCGGAATCGCGGCGGGCGCGCGCAAGGTGCGCACCGCACTGGAGGCGCTCAACGCGCAGGCGGCGGACAAGGTGGCGGTTGGCGTCACGGGCTGCATTGGCATGTGCTATCTTGAGCCGATTGTCGATCTGTATGATGGCGACAGCCTTGCGGCGCGTCTTGTGCGGGTGCAGGAGAAGGATGCGGAGCGCATTTACGCGGCGGCGGTTTCAGGCGACATCTCTGGCGTGAAGGAGCTGGAGATTTCGGATGAGGACAAGCAGTTCCTCGCCAAGCAGACGCGCATCGCGCTCCGCCACTGCGGTGTGATCGACCCTGAATCGCTTGATTCCTACCGCGCGACGGACGGCTACAAGGCCATCGCGAAGATTCTGGGCAAGGGCGGCGACGCGCCGATGACGCCGGAGCAGGTGATTGAGGAGATCAAGACGTCCGGTCTGGCCGGACGCGGTGGCGCGGGCTTCCCCACTTGGTTCAAGTGGAACGCGGCGCGCAACGCGAAGGGCGACGAGAAGTATCTCATCTGCAACGCAGACGAGGGCGACCCAGGCGCGTTCATGGATCGCGCCGTCATCGAGGGCGATCCCCACTCGCTTATCGAGGGTATGCTGATCGCGGCGTATGCGATTGGCGCGAGCAAGGCGTTCGTCTATGTGCGCGCGGAATATCCGCTCGCCATCGTGCGTCTTGAAAAGGCAATCAAGGATGCGACGGCGGCGAACCTGCTGGGCAAGAACATCCTCGGCACGGACTTCTTCTGCGAGCTGCGCATCAAGGCTGGCGCGGGCGCGTTCGTCTGCGGCGAGGAGACCGCCCTTATCGAATCGCTCGAAGGAAGCCGCGGCATGCCGCGACTCAAGCCTCCGTTCCCGGCGGAGAAGGGCTTCACCGACAAGCCGTCGAACATCAACAACGTCGAGACATTCGCCAATGTCGCGTGGATCATACTGAACGGCGGCGCGGCGTTCGCGGCGATGGGGACGGAGACGAGCAAGGGCACGAAGGTGTTCGCGCTCACCGGCAAGATTCGGCGCGGCGGACTCGTGGAGGTGCCGATGGGCCTGACGCTCCGCGACGTGATCTTCGGCATTGGCGGCGGCGTACGCGAAGGGCGGAAGTTCAAGGCTGTGCAGATGGGTGGCCCTTCCGGCGGCTGCATCCCCGAATCGCTTCTCGATACGCCCATCGACTACAAAGCGCTCGGCGCGACGGGGGCGATCATGGGTTCCGGCGGCATGGTGGTCATGGACGACCGCACGTGCATGGTGAACATGGCGCGCTTCTTCCTCGACTTCACGGCCAAGGAGAGCTGCGGCAAGTGCGTCCACTGCCGCATCGGCACGAAGCGCCTCCACGAGACGCTGGTGCGTATCACGGAGGGCAACGGACGCGAAGGGGACGTGGAACTTCTGGAGGAGCTGTGCAAGGGCATCAAGGATGGTGCGCTTTGCGGTCTCGGCCAGACGGCACCGAATCCGGTGCTGACGACAATCCGCTACTTCCGCGACGAGTACGATGCGCACATCCGCGAGAAGCGGTGTCCGGCGCACGAATGCGCCGCGCTGCGCACGTACTCCATCGACCCAGCGAAGTGCAAAGGCTGCACGGCGTGTGCGCGGAAATGTCCGGCAAAGGCGATCACGGGTACGGTCAAGAATCCGCACGTGATCGATCCGGCGAAGTGCATCAAGTGCGGAGCCTGCGCAGCGACGTGCAAGTTTGGCGCAGTCGTTGTTGATTGAGACTTGGCCAGCTTTGCAATCGAATGGCCTGGTATCCAGATGCCTTCTGGGTGCGAAATCGACGAGACAGACAGGACATACAGGACAGACAAGACTGTAGCGCCATTGCTTTGCGCAGGACACACAGCTGCCGCAGGGTTCGCCGCTACAAGGTTTCCTGTTAGTCATTTGTGTCCTGTAAGTCCTGTTAGTCCTGTCGGTCTTGTCTGTCCTGTTAGTCCTTTGCAAGAGCATTGGCTATGAGCGAAGCCCCGAAGATTGTGCTGACGCACGGCGGATTCCGTAACCTCATAGTTTACGACAAGAGCAATGTGGTCTATGAAGACACAGTGTTTTTCTGTCGTTGGTTTCTGCCGCCGCCCGCGCTACGCACAGGAATGTAAACGCGGATAAGTTGTCAGAACTTTTCAACCTTTCAACCTTTCAACTTATAGGCAAGTATGATATAATACGTGACCATCAAAAGACCATCAAAGGACCATTTGTGAAACTTTAACGGAAAGGCGTCTATCATATGAACATCAACAGGACAAAATCGGGCATCTGCTATGCAGCCGTTGCATTGCTGGTAGTAGGCTTGGCGGTAAAAGTAAGCGCATTGACTGTATCGACAGTGTCTCAAGTGTCGAGACCGTCAGGGGCTGAGCAGATCAGCGGCATCACGTATGCGGGCGGCAATCTGTTCTACGCCGTGGACGATAACGATAACAAGCTCTATCCGCTTACGCTTGCAATCAACCGTTCAAATGGTTCTCTCGCCTCATCCGGTATCACCATAGGCACGGGCGTCACGATGTCTGGCGGCAACGATATGGAGGGTTGCGCGTTTGATTCATGCTCAGGCTATGTGTGGATTTCACAGGAGACGAGTGCGCTCATCCGCGAATATGATCCCACGACGGGAACGCTTTACCGTAACGCACCCGTTCCCGCCGTTCAAAAAAACTACAATGGTAACTATAGCCTTGAAGCGCTTACCATTTCCGGCGACGGCATGACGATGTGGACGGCCAATGAAGAGGCGCTGAAAGTCGATGGCCCGCTTGCGACAAACTCCGTCGGGTCCATTGTCCGCCTCACAAGATTCGTGCGCTATTCCGTTTATGACAACTGGACTCCGAACGGCGAATGGGCTTATGAGACCCAGCCGATTGGATCTGTTAAAGATGAGCACACGCGAAGCGGCGTGTCGGGACTTTGTGCATTGCCGGACGGTACTCTTCTTGTGCTTGAGCGGCGTTGCTACAATCCAGAGGGTTTTTTCCCCGATTTCGAGGTTAGCGTCTATCAGGTGAATTTTTCGGGCGCAACAGACGTATCCTCCATTGCGTCATTGAAAGGTGCTTCATATACAAAGACCACGAAACAGAAATTGTGGTCGTACAAGCATGGAAGCGATATGCCGAACTACGAGGGCATGTGCCTTGGCCCACGCCTGAACGACGGCTCATGTGTCCTCGTTCTCATCAGTGACGGCGGTTCTTATGCTGAAGAGGGGGTTTTCACCCTCAAGCTTTCCGGTCTGAACATCTGGACGATGGGCTTCGATGCGGTGGCAAATGCCCTGTATCTGCCGTCAATTACAGGCACCAACTACCGTTATATGGATGGGGCGCAGGTGACGGTTGATCTTTCGGGTGAAGGAGTGGAGGCTGTCGCATACACCAACAACGGCGCAACGGTTGTCTCGGCGGAATGGACGGTCAAGAATTCATCTAACCAGACGTTGGCGTCCGGCTCTGGTTCTACCGCAACATTTAATGTAACTGGCGATGGAACGCTCACTTGGGCTGTGGCGACAAGCGCGGCGGTGTCACCAATCTTGGCCAATGATTCGTTTGAGGCGTATGCGGTCGGGACGCCGGGCAGCGAGATTTCTGGCTGGTCTGGCGAAGATGCGGAAGTGATAGCAACGAATTACACGCTCTCTGCGGGCTATCCCATGGCGCGCGAGGCGCATACGAAGGTGTTGAGCGTTGATGGCGACATGACGCGCACCTATCCGGAGGTCGTCACAAACGATTACCAGAAGCTCGATATGGCAATTGCCGTCCGACGCGCGCCATCGAACGAAGAGATGTATGTGTCGGAAGGAGAAAACAAGCTGGTCATTGCCTGCGACGCGGAAGGTCATATGTGCCTCAGCTGCAAAACGAACGGCAGCGCGACGGGCTGGGTGCAGCTCTCCAATACAGCATATGCGAATGATGATTGGGTGCGTGTTGAGCTGACGTTCGACTACACCTCCAATGGCGACGGTCGGGCGTTTGCGCAGGTGAAGCTTGATGGCGCTGAATGCGTGACGGCTTCGGGCTACGTTTCGCCGACGGATCTCACTGCGGGCGGCAGCTGGTACGAGCTGCTGATGGTTGGAGAGAAGAAGTGCATCTCGTCGCTTGTCGCATCCGGCATGTGCAAGCTCGATGACGTTATTCTCACGGTTGAGCCGAAACCGGCACCTGCGGTGGTGACGTTTGCCGATGACGGCGCTGCCGGGCTTGTCACAACGACTGACGCCGCCACAATCGCATCTTACGTCAATGGAATAGGCGGCGGTTCGGTGACGGTGGTTACGAAGCCGATGGTGGTCTCCTATCTGCTCAGCGCAAACAAGGTGCTGGAAACGCCGGAGAACGGTGTGCTTTCGATCTCCTCAATCGTGCAGGACAAGGATGAGCAGAATAACGACTGCTGGAAGATCACTGTAACCACTACGCTGAACGCCGCAGACCAGGCTGCGGGCGCGACGATCGACCTGAACCGCATCAACGGCGCGCTGAAGGTGGTGGCCACGGATGATCTCGGCACTCCGTTTGCGCCGGTGGACAGCGCGAAGTTCTCGGTTGCGCCGGCTGGTGCCGGTTCGCCGGATGCCGTCATCACGGTGACAGATCCGAATGCCAAGTTCCTGAAGGCCACGATCACGGAGTAGCGTTCGTTGTGGTATAATACACGGGCATTATGAATATCGTAATACTGTTAGGTGCGCCCGGTTCGGGCAAGGGGACGGTGGCGGCGAAACTCGCCGCCGAGAACGCGAACCTCAAGCACGTCTCGTCGGGAGACCTCCTGCGCGGCGCGGTTGCGAAGGGAACTGAGGCCGGAAAGGCCGCCAAGGACTACATGGACGCTGGCAAGCTCGTTCCGGACGAACTGATCGCCGCCATGATCAAGGACGTAATCGCCGAATCGACGGGCGACGTGACGATGCTGCTTGATGGGTTCCCGCGCAACGTGGCGCAGGCCGAGATTCTGGAGAAGACGGGCGCGACAATCCGTTCCGTCGTGCTGCTCGACGTGCCGGACGCCATCATCCAGGATCGCATCGCGGGACGTCGCACGTGCCCGAAGTGCAAGGCCGGATACCATGTGAAGGCGTTGCCGCCGAAAGTCGAGGGCAAGTGCGACCACTGCGGTGCAGACCTTGTGATCCGCAAGGACGACAATCCCGAGACGGTGAAGGATCGTCTGGTGGTCTATCACCAGCAGACGGAGCCGCTGATCGCCTACTACAAGGCGAAGGGGCTGCTGCGCGTGATCGACGGCGATCAGGGACCAGAAAAGAACGCGGCTGCGTTCAAGGCCGCGATGTGAAAGTCGATATCAAGACCAAAGAGCAGTTGGCGCGGATGCGCGAAGCCTGCCGCATGAGTGCGGAGATTCGCGACATCTGCGCGCGCGCCGTTATGCCGGGGATGCGTACGCGCGACATCAACGAGATTGTGAAGCAATACTGCGCCGACCATAAGGTGCAAGCGAGCTTCTACCGTTACGAAGGCTTTCCGGGGCACATCTGCGTAAGCGTGAACGACGAGGTGATTCACGGCATTCCTGGCGACAGGATCATCGAGCCGGGCGATCTCGTGAAGACGGATGTCGGGATCAGGTATGGCGGCTACAACGGCGACACGAGCCGCACCGTGATGGTGGGCGTGACCGACCCAGAGGTGATACGGCTTGTCGAGACCACGAAGAAATGCCTTGCCGTCGGTATCGCCGCCTGCGGTCCGGGCGTCCATCTTGGCGATGTGGGCTACGCCATCCAGAAGATTGCGGAAGATGCCGGGTTCGGTATCGTGGAAGACTGGATTGGGCATGGCGTTGGCCGTACCGTCCATGAAGATCCCGAAGTGCCCAACTACGGCAAGCCAGGGACGAAACTGGTGTTGAGGCCGGGCATGACCATCGCCATCGAGCCGATGATCACCATGACCAAGGCTGGCGCGAAGACCTACGTGGACCGGAGCAACGACTGGACCGTGATCACCAAGGACCATTCGCTTGCCGCCCATTGGGAACACACCGTCGCCATAACGGATGACGGGTGCGAAGTCCTCACTGTCCCTGCAGACTATCCATGATGGATTTTCCGCGACACGCCTGCGCCTACGCCGAGCGGCTGGCGGCAGAATGCGAGCCGTTCCGGCGGCAGCTTGAGCCTGATCCGCGCGAATGGGACGAGAACGATGAGTTTCCCGCCGATCCGTTCGGCGAGACGGACGAGGCCGTCGGCGTGTATGGGCTGAAGCAGCGCTTCCCTGACCGTGTGCTTGTGATGATGAGCGACAGCTGCTTCATGAACTGCCGCCACTGTACGCGCAAAGGGCTGCTCTCCGAATCGGATGTTGTGCGCACGGACGAGGAGCTTCAGACGTGCGTAGGATACGTCAAGACTCATCCTGAGGTGCGTGACGTTCTGCTTTCCGGCGGAGATCCGCTTGTGCTGCCGGATGACGAGGTGCTGCGCTTTGTTGAGGCGTTCGCGGCGCTGGAGCAGATTGATGTGGTGCGTCTCTGTACGCGCGCGCCGTGCGTGAATCCGGAGCGTGTCACCGATGCTCTTGCAAAGCGGCTCCGAGCCTGCGGGAAGGTGTGGGTGAACACGCAGTTCAACTGTGCGGGAGAACTGACGCCCGAAGCGGTGGCGGCGTGTGGACGTCTGGTCGATGCGGGGCTTCCCGTTTCGTGCCAGACCGTGCTTCTGGCGGGAGTGAACGACACCGCCGAGGCGATGCTTGCCCTTTTCCGTGCGCTTCAGCGCGCGCGGGTGCGCCCGTACTACGTGTTCCAATGCGACCCCATCGCCGGCGTCTCGCATTTCCGCGTGCCGCTTGAGAAGGCTCAGCAGATTGCCGCCGAATGTGCGGAACGCATCGGCGGACTCGCTCTGCCGCGCTTTGTGGCAGACATTCCAGGGGCAACGCATAAGATTCCGATTGAAACGCTATAAGATGCCGCAGCTTTCGGTGGCTTTTGACGCAGCTTTCGCCGTTGTGATATAATATCGCGCCAAACGACGGATACCGGAAAGCCCTGTGAAAACCAGGCACTGTCGCGCAGCCGTAAAAGCCGGAATGCGGTAGCCGTCAATCACAAACATCAAGTACCCTCGCATGAGGGGGAAAGAGGATAAATGAAAAGACTGCTGATTGCCGCCGCAATGGCGGGGACAACGGGTGGACTGGCGTATGCCGAGTCCGCCCAGAACACGAACGAAGTGGCGGAGCTGCCGCCAGTAACCATATATGCGTCGCGCATAGACGATGCGAAAGAGGCGATGCCGGAAGCTGTTTCGGTGTTCACTGCGGCGGACATCGAATCGAGCGGTGCGCGAGACCTGCCTGAGCTGCTTAAGAAGAAAGCTGGCATCGACATCCATGCGATGAACGGCAATCCGCTGCTTACGTCAGTGGCGATGCGTGGATTCGGCGACAACGCATTCGGGCGAGTGAAGGTGGTGCTGGACGGTGAGGAGCTGAACAACGTGGACATGAACGCGCCTAACCTTACGCGAATCCCGCTTGGCAGCGTTGAGCGAATCGAGATTATCCACGGGCCGAGCCCTGTCCTGTACGGTGACGGCGCAATCGCGGGCGTGGTGAATGTGACCACAGATGTGCAGGACTATGAGAAGAGGACTCGGATAACAGGCAAGGCCGGTTCTCAGGGCACATTCGGCGCAAACGTGCAGACGAAGGGCGGATTCGAGGACGAGGGAGTCCTGTACAATGCATCCTACGACTACCTGCAGTCTGACGGCTACCGCAAGCGCAGCGCATACGACATGCACACGGCGAACGCGGGAGTGCGCAAGAACTTCGAGAACGGCTCCACCATCGGGTTCAAGGCGAACTACCAGAATGCGTTCTACGAACTGCCCGGATCGCTGACGTACGACCAGTGGAAACATGCCCGCAAGTCGGCGAACAACCACGACGATTGGGCACGGATATGGAGCTATGGCATAGGCGTGGACTCCAAGATGAAGCTGGCCGAGGATCAGTGGCTTTATCTCGACGGCGGCGTTTCGCACCAATACCGCCATGCGCGCTACGTAAGTTCGAATAGCGACCTTGAGTACGATGCCTACTGCTACCATCTGTCGCCGAGATACGTCAACGAGATGGACGTGTTCGGTTTCGGTAACAAGTTCACCGTGGGAGCGGACTTCAGATACGATAGGTACGGCGAGGATCATCCGTTCAGCTTCGGCACTCCGGTCAAGCGGCATTTCGACCGCGCGCGCTACGCGGCGTTCGTGCATGACGAGTTCTACATCACGGAGGAGCTTTCGGTTGTGGCTGGTGCGCGTCTTGAACGTATCGGAAACCGTTGGGCGCACTACAGCGGGCTGAGCGAATCGCGTAGCCACGACTGGATGGGCGATTACGAGCTGGGGCTTGTGTTCCGTCCCATCGAGGAACTTAAGACCTACATAAAAGGAACGCGGTTTCACAGGTCGGCGTTCTGCGATGAACTGAGCTATACGCAGGATGGCGAGTTCCTTGAGCCGGAGACCGGCACATCGCTTGACATCGGCGCGGAGTGGGAATTTCTGGAGGACTTCAAGTTCAACGTCAATGGTTATGGCATGGTAATGGAGGATGAGATATTCTTTGATCCTGTGCTGGCTCCGTTCGGCTACAACTGCAACAGTCCCGCAAAGACGCGCCGGGTGGGGATGGATACGGGCCTTTCCTGGCGGCGAGACAAGTTTGCGGAGGCTGCGCTGCGGTATGGAATCGTCCACGCCGACTTCGGAAGCGGCACGTATCACGGATGCGACGTTCCGTATGTGCCGAATCACAGGATACGTGCCGAGGCCGGATTCTGGATTTTCGATGATCTTGAGATCAAGGGAGGATACACGTTTGTCAGCTCACAGTATCTTTCGGGGGATTTCGCCAACACAAGCGACAGATTGCCCGCGTATTCGCTTTTCGATGTAGGTGTGCACTATTCGCCGTCATGGGCAAAGGGCTGGAAAGGGGCGTTTGTGATGGATAACATCTTTGACCGGAACTACTGCGACTACGCGGGAGTTGGCTACTACTATCCTGCTTGTGGGCGCTGCTTCATGTTCACGCTCAGCTACGAGTTCTGATGGCTGACCGTACAACTGGGGACAGACTTATAGATGACATGGCGTAACTTGCTGGCTTCTTTTACGATTCACATCGCCGTTTTTGGTACGGTTGCGGTTATTGGATTGCCGCATCTCGCTCCAGAACAGGATTCAGGGTCTGTCCCCATTTATTTTGAAGTCGTTGAAGCGGCGGCGCTCGATGCCGCAGAGCCGGAAACAGGGTCTATCCCCAACGAAACTTCAGGGTCTGTCCCCATAAAACAGAGCAACGCAGGGGCTGTCCCCAATGGAGTTTCAGAGTCTGTTCCCATGCGAGAAGATGCGTTATATCACGAAAGTGGCGAAGACGATGGGAAAAAGGAAGATGTCGATGGTTGGCAGGTGGGGCAGACGAGCCAAAATGATGCGTTAGAGCCGGAGAGTGTTGGCGAAATAGAAGGTATGGAAATAGGAGGTATGGAAGAGGAGGAAGAAGCGGGATACGAATCTTTAAGCGAACAGAGCGAAAGTATGGAGATGGCTCAAGAAGAGCGGGCAAGTGTCGTTTCCGATCCTATTGCGCTTAACAGGATCGTTCCGGTCTATCCACGTTCGGCACGGCGGAAAGGGCATGAAGGAAGCACAACGGTGGAGATTGCGGTAGCCGACGATGGGACTGTGTCTCATGCGGAGGTGGTGGTGTCGAGTGGGTACGCCGAGCTTGATGTGGCGGTGCTTGGTGCTGTGCGGACGGCTCGGTTCGCCCCTGCTACCGAAGATGGCGTGAGCGTAAGTGGACGGCTTCGTCTCACGTTCGATTTCAAGTTGAAATGAGGCCGGTCATGGACGGATTCGCTAAAAGCGCCATACTCCTTTTCGTGGCATTGCGCATGGGTGACATAGTCAGCGTTGCCGCTGGGATGTGGTTTGTGCCGCGGTATGTGTCGCCGGAGGATATTGGCGCGGTGCTGCCGGTTACTTCGTTCGCGACGTTCCTGTCGCTGCCGATGTTTGCGTTCGCGATGACGGTTATGAAGGAGTCTGCCTGTCTCGCCGCAGATGGTGAGCGAGGGAAGGTCAAGTCGCTGCTTTGCGGAGTGTTTACCGTCGTTGCGGCGATTCTTTGCATTGTTCTTGCGGCGTCGGCGATAACGGTACCGCATTTTCTGAAGGCAATGCGCGTATCAGATGCCTCTGTCGGCGTGTTGGTGGTTTCGGCGGCGTTTCTTGGCTGCGTGGCGCCTGTTTACACGGATGCGCTTCAGTCGTTAAAGAGATTTCGCGCACTGGCGGCAGTCGAGATCGGCGGCGCGGTTGTGCGCTTTCTCGTGATGTTGGCTGTGATGCCGTTCAGGGCGTTGG
>Ga0310694_10005777_pt1 | contig 11794 bp, 9 predicted proteins | sample 174DNAGHGhighgp2_FD_203884 | JGI IMG/M metagenome (GOLD analysis project Ga0310694, IMG submission 203884) | Sheep rumen microbial communities from Palmerston North, Manawatu-Wanganui, New Zealand - 1742 DNA GHGhigh gp2 (v2) (version 2) | ecosystem: Host-associated > Mammals > Digestive system >...
CGCATCATCGCCATGAACGACGGCGGACGCAGCTTCCCCAGCGAGATCCTCTCTCTGGGCGAGGCGGCCGGCAGCCAGGGCGATGTGCTGGTGGTCAATGGCTTCACCCGCGTGAGCGGTCCCGACTGGTTTGACGGCACTGAGCGCGCAGGCTTCGACGACAACAAGGATCACGGCGTGCCCTACATCCAGCAGATCAACTACCTGGGCTCGCAGTATGAGTTCCGCCGTGCCCTGGAGTGGAAAGACGACGATGCGCCTGGCTTCGGCTCCAGCCGCAGCGACTATGAGACGATGAACATCGCGGGCAACAACTTCGACTACCCGGCAGTGCATGGCGAGGCGCTGATGAATGCGGGCTACTCGTTTGTCTCATGCAGCCAGCAGGCGCTGGAAAACAGTTATAACACCGAGGGCTACCGCTTGATGGACCTCATCCTGGGTAAGCAGAAGGAGATTCCCACCGGCAGCGGCCTGAAGCCCTCGCGCTTCAAGATCTATACCCCGGGGCTGATGGACGCCTTGCGTGCCTTCACCGGCAAGGGGGGCAGCGTGATGATGACGGGTGCCTATGTCGGCAGCGACCTGTGGGACAATGCCGCCGGCAACACCGACGAGGCTGCCAAGTCCTTCGTCAAGTCGGTACTCGGCTTTGAGGGACTGCAGGGCAGGGCATCGCTCGATGGCACCGTCAGCGCCGTCGACAGCCCCGACATCCGCTTGTCCTCACCTGGAGCCTGGGGGTTTGTCAGCCGGTTGAACGACAAGCAGTATGCCGTTGAGTCACCCGACGCCATCCGTGCCAGCGATGGCAATGGCTTCACCTGGCTGCGCTACGGCGAGAACGGCCTGCCTGCCGCAATCGCCAGCGACCGTGGCGGCTACCGCACCGTGGTCATGGGTTTCCCCCTCGAGACGGTGACCACTGTCCAGGAACGAACCAGCCTGATGTCCCGCATCATGGACTACCTGAAATAATCATCTTTTAGGACTTAAACGACTTTAACAATATCATTAAAATAAAGAGATCATGGGAAGAATTAATTGCTTTATTCCTTTTGTCAGCCCCGAGCAGGCGGCAACGACCATCGAGCACCTCAAGGGCGAGGAACTGGTGAACAAGATTTACCTCCTGGCCACCGTTGATAACCCCGAGCCTGTCGAAGGCTGCGAGACACTGCCTGTCAACGTGCTCTTCTCTAGTGCCACCATGCGTGAAATCGCCGCACATGCCGATGCCGACTATGTGCTGCTCTACACCAAGTATGACACGCTGAAGATGGCCCCCTTTGCAATGGAACGCTTCGCCCGCTTGGGCGACGATACCCAGTCGGGCATGCTCTATGCCGACCACTACAACGTGACCGACAAGGGAGCCGACAAGGCGCCCGTCATCGACTACCAGATGGGAAGCCTGCGCGACGACTTCGACTTCGGCTCGGTGATGTTCTTCTGCGGTGACTGCTTCAAGCGGGCCGTCGAGGCCATGAAGCAGAGCTATGAGTTTGCCGGTCTGTATGACCTGCGGCTCAAGCTGTCGCAGTTCGCTGCCATCACCCACATCAACGAGTTCCTCTACAGCGACGTCGAGCTGGATACCCGCAAGAGCGGTGAGAAGATTTTCGACTATGTGGACCCGCGCAACCGCGGCCGACAGATCGAGATGGAAAAGGCCTGCACCGAGCATCTCAAGGAAATCGGTGGCTACCTGGCTCCCACGCGTGAGGAGAATGGCGAGAAAGTGCCCAACTTCCGCCACATCGAGTTCGACAAGGGCGACTTTGAGGTGGAAGCGACGGTAATGATTCCCGTGCGCAACCGCATCCGCACCATCCGCGACGCCATCGACTCGGTGCTCAAGCAGGAGTGCAACTTCAAGTTCAACCTGATGGTCGTGGACAATTTCTCGACCGACGGCACCCGCGAGGCCATCGCCGAGTATGACGACCCGCGCCTGATCCACATCATCGCCGACTACTATGACATGGGCATCGGCGGCTACTGGAATCTGGCAGCCCATCGCCAGAACGTCGGCAAGTTCATCGTGCAGCTCGACAGCGACGACATGTACAAGGACGAGCACACCCTGCAGACGATGGTCGATGCTTTCTACGAGCAGAATGTGGCCATGGTGGTCGGTACCTATCAGATGACAGACATCCACCTCAATCCCATTCCCCCCGGCATCATCGACCACAGGGAGTGGACCCCCGAGAACGGACGCAACAACGCCCTGCGCATCAACGGTCTGGGCGCCCCGCGCGCGTTCTATACCCCCGTGCTGCGCGATGTCAAGATACCCAACACGAGCTATGGCGAGGACTATGCCCTGGGCCTGAACATCTCGCGCCACTACCAGATAGGCCGCGTGTATGAGCCCGTGTACCTGTGCCGCCGCTGGGACGACAACAGCGATGCATCGCTCGACGTCGAGAAAATGAACCGCAACAACCTGTACAAGGACCGCATCCGCACCTGGGAACTCCAGGCGCGCATCGCCCTGAACAAGAAGTAATATTTTTTATCAATAGAGCATCTGGAAAATCTAGATTGACGAGAGATAATGGACTACAGCAGCGTGGTAAATAAGCTCATTTCCAGACAACTGCGGGATTGGGATGTGGCCAGTGCCAATTATGAGGCACTCGACCATGTCGCCACTCGCGCGTTGCAACTGGGCGAAAGCACCATTGTGCTGCAGTTCAATCCCGAACGGCGACGCTCGGCAGCGGCTTCCATCGACAAGAAGTCGCTGCAGGGCCGGCGTTGCTTCCTCTGTACCGAGAACCAGCCTGCCAAGCAGAAAGCCCTCTTGTGGGGCGACCGATACAAGATACAGGTCAATCCTTATCCCATCTTCAACCGTCACCTCACGATAGCCGACATGAAGCATGTGCCGCAGCGCTTGTCGGGTAGGGTGGGCGATATGTTGCGGCTGGCTAAGGACTTGCCTGGATTTGTCGTGTTCTATAACGGGCCGCAGTGCGGGGCATCGGCCCCCGATCATGCCCACTTCCAGGCGGGGGCCAAGTGTGCCTTCCCGTTGTGTGACGAGCTGGACCATGCCACAATCCACATGTTGACCGACAGCGATGAAGGCTTCATCGGCTTTGTGGACACCCTGGGGAGGAGCATCTTCACGATCGAGACATCGACCCTGCGTGCCGCCGAGCGTTACGCCCTGCGGTTGATGGACCTGCTGCCGCTCCCCGATGGCGCCGACGAACCGATGATCAATGCGCTGTGCTGGTGGAATACCACCGACCATCAATGGCACCTGGTCATCTTCCCCCGATGCAAGCACCGTCCGGCATGCTACGGCGAGGGAGAAGGTCGCCTGCTCGTCAGTCCGGCATCGACCGAGATGGGCGGCCTGTGGGCCATCCCCGAGCGCAAGGACTACGACATTCTCACGCCCAGGACAATTCAGGCCCTCTACGACGAACTCTGCATGAACCGCCGTGACCTTACCCCAGTCTTCAACGGCTTTTCCCAGCACTGGAAAAACTTCTGAAGGGTAAAATAGGGACGGTTCTTTTGATGTAAAAAACGACTAGAAATTTAAAGAAATATGGACGAGAAACAGATACCCCAAGTGAGGGTTGGCATCATGAATGAGCCACAGGTGGATTTTGTGCTCAATGGTGACTACCGCGTGAATGGTGTCGCCTGCAGTGGCGCCCAGTCGGCCCGCTGTGTTGACGGCTTGGTCGAGTGGGACGGTGACCGTTATGGCGAGCTGCTGTTTGAGCCATTGGACGCTGATAACGCCTCGTTTACCTTGAAGGCGGTCACCATCGGCGTGAGCTTCCACTGGAAGCGCCGGGAGGACCAGACCTTCAAGGGCGCGCTGCACCTCATCGTCGAGGGCGGCAAGTTGACGCCAGTCAACGTGCTGAGTGTTGAGGACTACCTGCTGAGCGTTATCTCCAGCGAGATGAGTGCCAATGCGTCGCTCGAGCTCCTGAAAGCCCATGCTGTCATCTCGCGCAGCTGGCTGCTGGCACAGATCCACACCGAGGAGACCGTCAAGCCCGCCGAGCGCCACCCCGACGCTCCCGGCGAGATGATGGACACGCCCGAGGAACTGGTCAAGTGGTGGGACCGCGACGACCATGTGAACTTCGACGTGTGCGCCGACGACCACTGCCAGCGCTACCAGGGCATTACCCGTGCCACGACCGACAAGGTGGAGCAGGCCATCCGTGCCACATGGGGACAGGTGCTCATGCACGGCGGCGCGCTGTGCGACGCCCGTTTCTCTAAGTCGTGCGGCGGCGTGATGGAGGAGTTTGAGAACTGCTGGGAACCGCATCATCACGACTATCTGGAGGCCCGACGCGACGGGAAGGACGAAGCCGATTTCCCTGACCTTACCCGCGAGGATAATGCCGCCGAGTGGATCCTTTCCTCTCCCGCGGCCTACTGTAACACCAGTGACCCGGAAATCCTCTCACAGGTCCTCAACGACTATGACCAGGAGACCAAGGATTTCTACCGCTGGAGGGTAGAATACACCCAAGACGAACTGGCTGCCCTCATCCGGGAGCGCACGGGCATCGACTATGGCCGCATCCGCGACCTGCAGCCCGTTGCCCGCGGCACCAGCGGCCGTCTCTACCGCCTGCGCATCGTGGGCGAGAAGCGTGAGCGCATCATCGGCAAGGAACTCACCATCCGTTACGCCCTGTCGCCCTCGTGCCTGTACAGCTCGGCCTTCGTCGTTGAGAAGCATGACAAGGACGAGGACGGCTATCCCGCCAAGTTTGTCCTGCGTGGGGCAGGGTGGGGACATGGCGTGGGTCTGTGCCAGATCGGTGCCGCCGTGATGGGCGCCCGGGGCTACGACTACAAGCAGATCCTGCTGCACTACTTCGTGGGCGCCACGATCGAGAAACGATATTAAGGCCCCTAGTGTCCTTTAAAATGAAAAAAACAATTAAATGAAATAAGATCATGAAACAAGAATCGATAGAACCCAAGAGGAGAACCCCGTGGCTGTGGATCCCCACGCTCTATTTTGCTGAGGGTATTCCTTACTTTGTGGTGAACAACATCTCGGTGCTGATGCTTGCCAAGATGGGCGTCCCCAACGGGCAGATGGCGCTTTTCACCAGCCTGCTTTACCTGCCGTGGACGATCAAACCGTTCTGGAGCCCGTTTGTTGACATCATCCGCACCAAGCGGTGGTGGACGATTTCGATGCAGGTGATCATGAGCGTCGCTTTCATCCTGTTGACGCTGTCGATGCCCAAGCCCGATGCCGCGACAATCGCATCGGGTCAGACGCCCATCAGCATGTTCACCATCACGCTGATCCTGTTTGTGATCACCGCCTTTGCCTCGGCGACCCACGACATTGCCGCCGATGGCTTCTACATGCTAGCTTTGCGGCAGAACGAGCAGGCTGCCTTTGTGGGCATCCGCAGCACGTTCTATCGCCTGTCGTCGATTTTCGGACAGGGCGTGCTGGTTGCCATCGCTGGAGCCATCGAGCTCAAGAACGGCGATATCCCCATGTCGTGGACCATTACGATGGCTGTTGCCGCCGTGCTCTTCACCGTGATCACCTTGTATCACACCTTTGCGATACCCAAGGTCAAGAGTGACGCCTCGACGCTGAAGGATGAGAAACCCACTGTGGGCGCCATCTTCAAGGAGTTTGGACGCACCTTCGTGACCTATTTCACCAAGCCCTACGTTTGGCTGGCGATTGTCTTCATGTTGCTGTATCGCTTGCCCGAGGCTTTCCTCATTAAGATGTGTACGCCGTTCCTGGTCGCTGCCAAGGATGTGGGTGGTCTGGGACTCTCGACTGCCGAGGTGGGCATCGTCTATGGCACCATCGGTGTGCTGGCGTTGACCATCGGCGGCATCTTGGGAGGACTCTTTGCTTCGCGGGTAGGATTGAAGAAGTCGCTGTGGTGGATGGCTGCCTGCATGACGTTGCCGTGTGCAACATTTGTCTATCTGGCTGTCGGACAGCCCTCCAATCTGGTGGCAATCTCCATCGCCATTGCCATCGAACAGTTCGGCTACGGATTCGGTTTCACCGCCTACATGCTCTACATGATCTACTTTAGTGAGGGCGAGTTCAAGACGTCACACTATGCCATCTGCACCGCCTTCATGGCGCTGAGCATGATGATTCCCGGCATGTTTGCGGGCTATATCCAGGAGGCCATCGGCTATGCCAACTTCTTCTGGATGGTAATGGTCTGCTGCATTGCCACGCTGGTAGTGACCTATCTGGTCGACCGCCGCATCGACCCCGACTACGGCAAGAAATAACCCACGGAAATAAAAACTACGGATTGTTCTGATAAATCTGATTTGCTAATGGGTAAGTTTTTATTTGAGGAGGAATCTTATGCGATTAGGGGTTGTTTAATGAGCGTTTTCAATGAGCTGGGTTCTGGCTTTCTGGAAAAAGTTTATCAAGAGGCCCTTGAAAGGGAGTTTATTGAAAGGAAAATTCCGTATAAGCGAGAGGCACCACTCACGATCATGTATAAGGGTGTACCACTTAAACAAGAGTATTATGCTGATTTCATCTGCTATGACAAGATAATCGTTGAATTGAAAGCCGTTTCGGAATTATCGGATGTCCATTCAGCTCAAGTGTTTAACTATTTGAAAGCGACAGGCTTGGATTTGGCGATTCTTGTGAACTTTGGAGAGAAAAATTTAAAGATTGAACGTCTTTTCAATTTTATAAAGAAAAAAGGTGCGCATTGAAAAATAATCAGAAAAATCAGATAAATCCGTAGTTTTTAGATAGTTCAGTTGTTGATATAAAAATTAGTTGTATGAAGAAGATTGTTTTATTGATAGCGAGTGTGATGATGGTGGCGATGGCGGCCGGGGCGGTCGTCAAGCCCGGTGTCGAAGTGCTGCGCGACGGCGGCTTCGCTCAGTTGCAGGGCAAGCGCGTGGGACTGGTGACTAACCCCAGCGGCATCGACAACAACCTCAAGAGCACCGTCGACATCCTCAACGAGGCCCCCGGTGTGCAACTCGTGGCCCTGTTCGGGCCGGAGCACGGCGTGCGTGGCAACGCCCATGCGGGCGATGCCGTGGGCGATGCCGTCGACCCGTTGACGGGCATCAAGATGTACTCCCTGTTCGGCAAGACCCATGAGCCCACTGCCGAGATGCTGCGCGGCATCGACGTGCTCATCTACGACATCCAGGACGTGGGCTGCCGCAGCTACACGTTCTATGCCACGATGGGCGTGTGCATGCAGGCCTGTGCCAAGCATGGCGTCGAGTTCATGGTGCTCGACCGTCCCAACCCGCTGGGCGGCAACAAGGTCGAGGGCAACCTCGTCGAGCCCGGCTATTTCTCCTTCGTGAGCAAGTATGCCATCCCCTACATCTACGGCCTCACACCGGGCGAGCTGGCCATCTTCCTCAACGAGGAGGGCATCATCGGCCAGGAGTCCAAGACAGGCAGGAAATGCAAGTTGACAGTCATCCCCATGGAGGGCTGGACGCGCGATATGAAGTTCCGCGACACCGGCATGCCCTGGGTGGCTCCCTCACCCCAGATTCCCACGCCCGAGAGCGCCTTCTTCTATCCCGTGTCGGGCATTCTGGGAGAACTCTACATCTTCAACACCGGCATCGGCTACACGCTGCCCTTCCAGACGTTTGCCGCCGCATGGATCAACGCTGACTCGCTGGCTATGCGCATGAACGCCCTCAACCTGCCGGGCATGCAGTTCCGCCCCATCAACTACAAGCCCTTCTTCGCCCTGAGCGTGGCCGTTGACAAGACGCTGCAGGAGGTGCACGGCGTGCAGACCTATATCACCGACCCCGATGCCGCCGACCTGTGCCTGACGCAGTTCTACTTCCTGCAGGTCATCCACGAGATGTACCCACAGGTGCAGCTGTTCGAGCAGAACCCCAAGCGCTACGCCATGTTCGACAAGGTGTGCGGCAGCAAGGAAATCCGCGAGCGCTTCATCAAGCGCTACAAGGTTGCCGACATGGCCGACTACTGGAACAAGGACGCCGACGCCTTCCGCGCCCGTTCCGCCAAGTATTACCTCTATCAATAACACAACTGGGACAAAGGGACGGTTCTTTTGTCCCAAAACAATGAATCTGTGACAAAGAGAACCGTCCCCTTTGTCACAAAACTGGAAAAGATATGGCTAAGGACAATAAACGATTGCTGTCGCTCGACATCCTGCGGGGCATCACTATCGCGGGAATGCTGCTGGTGAATAATCCCGGCACGTGGAGTTACATATACCGGCCGCTGGAGCACGCCGAGTGGATCGGCCTCACGCCCACCGACCTGGTGTTCCCGTTCTTCATCTTCTGCATGGGCGTGTCGATGGCCTTCTCGTTGAAGAAGTTCAATTACAAGCTGACGGGCCCCTTGATGATGAAGATTGTGCGCCGCTCGGTGATTCTCTTCCTCATCGGTTGGGTGGTGCAGTGGTTCGGCCATCTGGTGCGCGGACTGTGCAATGGTGACCCGTTGAGCGAGGCTGTCAACAACCTCGACACGCTGCGCTACCTGGGCGTGTTCCAGCGTCTGGCGTTGGTCTATTTCTTCGGTTCGGTGTGCGCCGTGCTGTTCAGCCGCAAGTTCATCCCGTGGCTGGTGGGCATCATTCTGGTGGCCTATGCGCTGATTCTGGGCCTGGGGCATGGCTATGATTTCTCGCTCAGCAACATCATTGCCCAGATCGACAACAGCGTGTTGGGCACCGACCACATGTACCACGAGAGCGCCTATGGCGAGAGCATCTCGCTGGACCCCGAGGGCATACTGAGCACCCTGCCGTGCATTGCCCATGTGCTCATCGGCTATCTGGTGGGACGCATGATTCTCAATGTCCACAACAACACCGAGCGCGTCACCACAATGCTCCTGTGGGGCACGCTGATGCTGCTGGCTGGCTGGCTGCTGCAGTATGGCATCCCGTGTGGTAAGAAGATGTGGTCCTCGACGTTTGTCATGATCACCTGCGGCATGGCGATGTGCATCCAGGCGCTGCTCATCCATTTTGTCGATATCAAGGGCCACAAGCGTGGCTGGGGGCGCTTCTTCGAGTCCTTCGGCGTCAATCCCCTTGCCATCTATCTCATCGGCACGATACTGGCCATCCTGTTCGGTGCCATCCCCATCGGTCATGACGCCGAGGGCGGTAACATCACGATCCACAAGGCCGTCTATGACTTCTTCACGACGTTCTGCAACGAGTACACCGCGTCGGCCCTGTATGCCGTCTGCTTCGTGCTGCTCAACTGGCTCATCGGCCACATCCTCTACAAGAAGAAGATTTATATCAAGATATAACCCTGGTTCTCTCAGGGTCAATCAACGCCGCTGCTCCTGCTGCGGCCCCAAGAAAACAAAAATAACTAAAAACTAAAATATGATGATACTTATAGCAGACTGCGGCTCCACTAAAATCAACTGGACGCTGCTCAACGGAAAAGAGAAGGTAGCTCAGATTTTCACTACCGGTATGAACGCACTCCTGCTCACCGAGGAGGAGATGAAGGAACAGATCAAGCGCGAGCTGATTCCCCACTTGACCAACTACAAGGTGGACGAGATCCACTATTATGGCGCCGGCATCATCTCTGACGAGATCAAGCAGCAGGTGGTCAATGCCCTGCGCGCCAACCTGCTCACCGCCGAGCGCATCGAGGTGGCCAGCGACCTGCTTGCTGCGGCACGCGCCGTCTGTGGGCGTGAGCCAGGCATCGCCTGCATCCTGGGCACGGGCAGCAACTCGTGCTACTACGATGGCGAGAAGGTCGTCATGAACGTCTCGCCGCTGGGTTACATCCTCGGCGACGAGGGCAGTGGCGCCGTGTTGGGCAAACTGCTCGTCGGCGATGTCCTCAAGAAGCAGCTCCCCGAGCACCTGTGCGAGAAATTCATGCGTGAGTACAACCTTGACTACACGACCATCATCACGTCGGTCTACCGCAAGCCCGCCGCCAACCGTTTCCTGGCGCAGTTCGCTCCCTTCCTCGAGCACAACATCCAGGAGCCGGCCATACGCAACATCGTGCTCCGCTCGTTCACCGACTTCTTCACCCGCAATGTGGCCAGCTACCCGGGCTACAAGGACCTGCCGTGCAACTTCGTCGGATCAATCGCCTTCTGCGAGAAAGCGGTACTCCAGGAAGCGGCTCAGGCACTCGGCATCACCATCGGCACCGTCATCAAGGACCCGATGGAGGGCTTGGTAAAGTACCACTCGGCCGAAGCGTGAGCTCCGCCTTGGCCTCAGCGCCAAGGATTATAACATGCCGATAGGCATCATGATAGTTGAATATAATTTGATTAGATTATGGCATTTGTGAAAATCAGCGAACAAGAGTCGCTATACGATAACCTGGAGAAGAAATCGGTGCATGAGATTCTCACCGAAATCAACCAGGAGGACCACAAGGTGGCCGATGCGGTACAACAGGCAATCCCTCAGATCGAACGTCTGGTCAACGGCATCGTCGAACGCATGAAGAAGGGCGGGCGCATCTTCTACATGGGCGCCGGCACGAGCGGACGCCTGGGCGTACTCGACGCCAGCGAGATACCGCCCACCTTCGGCATGTCGCCAGGGTGGATTGTCGGCCTCATCGCCGGTGGCGACACGGCCCTGCGCAACGCTGTCGAGAACGCCGAGGATGACACCGAGCAGGGGTGGAAAGACCTGCAGCAGTACAACGTCACGCCGCTCGACACGGTCATAGGCATCGCGGCGTCGGGGACGACCCCCTATGTCATCGGGGCACTGCGCGACGCCCGCGCCAACGGTTGCCTCACGGCGGCCATCACCAGCAACCCCGATGCCCCGGTGAGCCAGGTGGCCGAGATTCCCATCGAGATGATTGTCGGGCCCGAGTACGTAACCGGCAGCTCGCGCATGAAGAGCGGCACGGGGCAGAAGCTCATCTGCAACATGATCTCGACCAGCGTCATGATACAGATGGGGCGCGTCAAGGGCAACAAGATGGTCAACATGCAGCTCACCAACCAGAAGCTCGTGGACCGTGGCACCCGCTGGCTCGTCGATGAACTCAAGCTCCCCTACGACGACGCCAAGCGCCTGTTGCTGCTTCACGGCTCGGTGAAAAAAGCCATAGACTCCTACCGAGGCCAGTAAGGGCGCTTCTTCCGGTTAATCCAGCCCATCCACTCATTACTAGAAGATTATGAAAAGGATAGCATTACTTGCCGTGACGGCACTCCTGTGCTTCACGGCAGCGGCACAGGCCAACCAGGACCCGTACTATGCCCGCCGCGCGACCCTGTTCGACGAGCTGCCCATCGGCAAGAAGGACATCGTCATGCTAGGCAACAGCCTCACCGACGGCTGCGAGTTCAACGAGCTGTTGAACAACCGCCACATCAAGAACCGAGGCATCGTGGGCGACATCGTTCAGGGGTTGATCGACCGCATCGACCCCATCATCCAGGGACAGCCCCGCAAGCTCTTCATCATGAGCGGCGTCAACGACATCTCCCACGGCGTCACTGCCGACAGCATCGCACGCGCTATGGAGAAACTCATCATCAAGGTCAAGCAAGGCTCTCCCAAGACCAAGATTTACCTCCAGAGCCTGTTGCCCTTCAACAACGACGTCCGCGAGTGGAAACTCCTCAAGGGACGTGACCACGTCGTCGTCGAGGCCAACGCCCTGCTCGAGCAGGTCGCCCGTCGCCAGGGCGTGACCTGGATCAACCTCTACCCCCTGTTTGCCGACGAGAAGGGACGCCTGCGCGCCGACCTCACCAACGACGGCCTCCACCTCA
>Ga0310694_10005778_pt1 | contig 11793 bp, 11 predicted proteins | sample 174DNAGHGhighgp2_FD_203884 | JGI IMG/M metagenome (GOLD analysis project Ga0310694, IMG submission 203884) | Sheep rumen microbial communities from Palmerston North, Manawatu-Wanganui, New Zealand - 1742 DNA GHGhigh gp2 (v2) (version 2) | ecosystem: Host-associated > Mammals > Digestive system...
TGGAAGGGTCGCCAGTACTGAAAATGCAGTGGGACGCCGACAACGATTGGCGCAGCACCCATGCCGACGAGTACCCGACCATCTTTGTGGCCAATGTCACGCAGCGCAAGATCTTCCTCATCAATTCCACGGCGGTAGTCGGCGCATCCGGTGAAGCTGGCTTCACCGTCCCGCTGTCCGTCTACGGCGAAGCCACCGACACTTTCAGCGGATTCATGCTGAGCACAGGTCGCAAGATTTATCTTGTCGGTTTCGGCACGTTGGGGGTCGTGAACCGTCCCGCCCGTCCACCCAAGAAAAACAACTAATGTCTAACCCTTAAAACAATAAGACTATGGGAAAAATCAAACAAGGAATCCTCGGCGGATTCAAACCTTTCTTAGTAATTCGTTGAAAATCAACTTGCAGACTTTTTCAAAAATAGCTTTTCCCGACTTTTTCCCGACAAAAATTTCATTTCAGCCTATTTCAACCATGCCTTTTGAATGAAATAATTTCCTATTTTTGCGTCGTCAAATTTACAAATTATTTCATCATGGCAACAATTTATTACAAAATTTCTCCAAAAGAGATCAACTCGCAGAATCAAATCATCATCCGCTTCTTTCATGGCAAATTCGACAAGTGTGCCGGAACGAACATTTATCTACCTTCTAAGTACTGGAGAATCTATGACGACGATTCAAAAGGCTACGGGAAGAGCTTCAAGATCGAAATGCCACGCGGAAATTTCAACACGCCCGAGGTAGAAGCTCTTAGAAACTATCTGACTGGCTGCAAAAACTCCCTGGATGAATTGTCCCAGTTTATTGCAGCCGAATTCAAAGAGGCCGGTGCAGGCAAAAATCTGTTACCTAAGGAATGGCTTCAAGAAACCATCGACAAGTGGCACCGAGATCACAACGAGAAATCCGCTCAGCGTTTCGTCAAAGACGATCTTGGCAGGAACGCCAAGAAAGAGAAACGCGAATCAAAGGAATTCTTTGAAGCTCTCGACTTTTTCATCTGCAACCACGAAATGACCCCTGGCCGCGCAAAGCACTATAAATGCCTTAGGGTATTGCTCAGACGCTTCGAAGCCTACAAATCAATAAATCTCACCTTCGACGGACTGGACATCCGTACACTCCGCGATTTTGAAAAATACCTTGGAGACGAATATCAGCTTTTCAAACAAGGCAAGCTTGAAGATGTCCTGGCCGCCACAACGGACGAAGATCACCCACATCACATCACAGAGGCCCGAGGCAAACACACCATTACCGGGATAATGAAATGCTTTCGCTCGTTTGTCAGATGGGCAAACGGGAAATGCAAGCAAGACAAGCCGGATAGGATCTACACAGACAACAATCCCTTTGAGGAATACTCAATCAAAAACAGCTCCAACGAACAAGACTACACCACGCCTTATTTCATCACCATCAAAGAACGCAAGCGGCTCTTAGATACGGAGCTGCCCGAAAGACTGGCCCAACAAAGGGACATCTTTGTCTTTCAATGCGTAATCGGCTGCAGGGTGAGCGATTTGCTTCACATGACCAAAAGCAACATTGTGGATGGCTTCATTCAGTACATCCCAAAAAAGACCAAGGAAAAGCGGCCCGTCGTTATAAGTGTCCCTTTGAATGGCACTGCGCTCAACATCTTGGAGAAATACAAAGACCTGGATGGCGAAAAGCTGTTGCCGTTTATTTCGGATGTGCAATACAACAAAGCTATCAAAGACATTTTCACCCTGGCAAAACTCACTCGTTTGGTGACCATCATCGACCCCAAGTCCGGGGAAACCGTCCAAAGGCCCCTTAATGAGATCGCAAGCTCACACCTTGCCCGTCGTACCTTTATCGGGAACTTGTATAACAAAGTCCAAGACCCTAATTTGATAGCCAACCTTTCCGGACATACGGAAGGCTCTCGCGCCTTCGCCCGTTATCGCGCCATCAATGACAATACAAAGAAAAAGCTTGTTTCGTATCTCGACTAATCCTTGGCACCATGAGCGACAAATCAACATACAAAGAGCTGTTGGATCTTGCGGCTTTGTTGGAACGACATTCAAACGAGCTGCAGGCCATCCACGGCCCTAACTTTGAGGATCAAGGCAAAATTCACCGTGTTTTTGCCGAGCTGTTGATCAAAATCGACAATTTGAACTATGAGGATTTGCTGTCGAAACTGACAGCAGATCCTCAGACCGTGAAACTATTTCCACGGCTGTTGAATCAAGATAATTATAGTCGATTGCAATCCATCATTTCTCTTTCCAATCCAACAGAGGATGAATTGCCAACAGAGGATGAAAAACCGGCATACTTTAGTAGTAGAGTATTGGTAAAAAAATGGTACTATCAAGAGGGTGACTGGTCAGAAATAGACATCAATCCGAAATTCTTTAAAAACTGGTACCATGCCGAAACAATACGCCTGGCCCGGTTTTGGGTAGAGCTTCAAGATTATTTCACTTTGTCGATGGGAAGCACACCTTTATCACCTGCAGACATAAACCCACCATCCCTGACATCTGAAGCTATCAATCCCAAGCCAAAACGCACCGCAAAAGAAAGATTTTGCCTTAAAGAAACCGTTTCCCCTCAGAAACTTTCCCTATTATACACAAAACTCAAAGAAGCCGGACTTGTTGCCAGTGGCACCACTTTTGAACAGATTCTTTATTGGTTTGGCTATGGCGAAAAAAAACAAGAGAAAATCATTTGGACCGGTAAAGATCTGCGTGAATTTAGATTCTTTATCGAGGAAATAACGAGAAAAAAAGACGGAAAAATACTCCATGGATGTTTGAAAACAGCCGTATTTGCATTTATGAAAAAAAACAAGGCTTTTAGTTGGGAATCTTTAAAACAGAATGCTTCGAAACCAACAGAAAGAATTGAAAGCATAATAAAAGCCGTATTTGCCCCAACACTCTCTTAAGAATCATCATCATGGCCCAGACGAAAGAAGAACTTAAAAAAACGATAGCAAAGCAACGCGAAACGATCAAAGAGCTGAAAAAGCAAAGAAGCGATTTGTGGGATAGAGCCTTTGAACAAAGAAAACACATCGAGGACCTCCGGGAAGATGTTGTCTATTATCAAAACATTGTCGCCCGTCTGTCGTCTGTTTTGGCGACCTACATGGAAGAAGAGGCACCACAAGACGCTTGCACCACTGTAAGATTATGTCCTAAGTATTAGTCACGCTGCAGGCCATCCAAGGCTTTGCCGATGAGCATGGACATCATCCCCCAAGACCGTGACACACACCTGGCCAAGCTCAGCTTCACCGATGCGGATGGACATGGACATCATGTCGAAGAGGATCACCGGCCACCATCCCCGAGGCCGCGACCCACACCTGGCACCACCATCTTGCCGCCTGGCCGATGCGGATGGCCACCATCCCGACACTACAGCCCGTCCCGTGGCCGCCACGCCTTCTTTCAAGGCTCAGACGACAAACACACCACCTTTGTAGCAGAAGAGGCTCAGAAGCCACGCTGCAGGCCATCCAAGGCTTTGCCGATGAGCATGGACATCATCCCTTAAGCCGTGACCCATCCCTGGCACCGCCATCTTGCCACCTTGCCGGACATCATCCCGAAGAGGGCCACCGGCCACCATCCCCGAGGCCGTGACCCGTTCCTGGCACCACCGTGGCCACCTTGCCGATGAGCATGGCACCACCATCTTGCCGCCTGGCCGATGCGGATGGCCACCATCCCGACACTACAGCCCGTCCCGTGGCCGCCACGCCTTCTTTCAAGGCTCAGACGACAAACACACCACCTTTGTAGCAGACAAGGCTCAGAGGCCACGCTGCAGGCCATCCACGGCCTTGCCGATGAGCATGGCACCATCATCTTGCAGCCTGGACATGGACATCATGTCGGAGAGGATCACCGGCCACCATCCGAGGCCGTGACCCGTCCCTGGCCACGCTCAGCTTCACCGATGAGCATGGCCACCATCCCGACGCTACGGCCCGTCCCGTGACCGCCACGCCTTCTTTCAAGGCTCAGACGACAAACACACCGCCTTTGTAGCAGAAGAGGCTCAGAGGCCACGCTGCAGGCCATCCACGGCCTTGCCGATGAGCATGGCACCATCATCTTGCAGCCTGGACATGGACATCATGTCGGAGAAGATCACCGGCCACCATCCCCGAGGCCGTGACCCACACCTGGCACCACCATCTTGCCGCCTCACCGATGCGGATGGCCCCACCATCTTACCGCCTAGACATGGACATCATCCCGAAGAGGATCACCGGCCACTATCCCCGAGGCCGTGACCCATACCTGGCACCACCGTGGCCGCCTTGCCGATGAGCTGTTTTATAGCCTTGTCAATTTACCTTTTACCATAAAGAAGAGCGAAATTTTATCATATTACAATTATTCTTATTTACTTAATAATCAATTATTTTACTAATTTACCAATTTACTAAGTAAATTTACCTTTTACGAAAAGTAAATTGACAAGCCCTAATTCATTGATTTTTAGTATCTATTTTTGCGCTGACAAACGAAACGATAACAACCTCAAATAATAAAACAATGGACAAGAATTTAATTCAACTTGCAGAGGATTTCCCCGGCCTTAATGTCACCATCAGCTTAAAAGATTTGCTTGAAGGTGGAAGGATGATCCTGGCCGAAGCAAGAGACCAACTTGCCAAAGAAATCCAAGAGGCTAAAGCCGAGACCTATCTCAGCACGAAGAAAGCGTGTGAGACTTTAGGCGTAAGCTCGACAACGCTGTGGCGCATCGAAAAGGCCGGATGGCTTCACCCCGTCTTTGTCGGTGGTGAAAAACGCTACAAGACAAGCGAACTACAAAGTTATTTAGAAAGAAACAACAATCATTGATCCATGGGCAAACAAACATCATTATTCACCGTCCCCGAGGACGAACAGCTTCAGACACCTATCAACAGCGAAGATTTTTCCGATATGCTGTTTGACATCGACGACGACCCAGTGAAACGCAGCAAACAAAAACGGCTTCTTTGGGACGCTCTGCAGGGTAGGCCCAAGACCCGGATGGAACTGGCAGTCGAGACGGGTATCATGCGAAGCTCTATCTGTGCCATAATCTACACCTGGCTCAACGAGGGCCGTGTCTACATCACTGGCCGCGCCCCTTGCCCCATCACTAAACACAAGGCACAAATGTTGACAGCCAACCGAAAGAAATACCTGGAATCATTCTCAAACCTGGAAGATACTTTGGGACTATAGATAGGAGACCGGGACAATGGAAAAGAAAGACACTGTTTTGCTTCACCGAAAACACAAAATCGCTTTCGACAAGTTATCAGACGAGAATAAAGGCCGGTTAATCGGAGCAATACTAAATTATTGTTTTGGAGACGGGGAGAATTTAGTCGCAGAAGATCCCGAGCTTGACATGGCCTTCTCTATGATTCAAGGCGACATCGACGCAAATACCCGTCACTATGAAGCAATTTGTGAAAAACGACGAGAAGCCGGAAGAAATCATTGCGGCAATCAGTACACAAGAAAAGCGGAACAAATGGAACAAATGGAACAAATGTCCCAAAATGGAACAAATGGAACTGATAATGATAATGATAATGATAATGACATTCTCTTAAATGAGAATGATAATAAAGAAGAATCAAGAAAGAAGAAACCCGCCGCCACGCGCTTCGTAAAACCGACCATCGAAGAAGTCCAAGATTATTGCAACGAAAAGGGCTATGAAATAAATGTGCCGTATTTTTATAACTATTGGGAAAGTAAGGGATGGAAACGCGGCACCACATCAGTAAAAGATTGGAAAGCTTTAATTCGTTCCTGGTACTATAGAGACCATTCGACAGCACCATCCCCAAAACAATCGACGCAAGACGACGGATATCAACGCGTGAAAAAGACGACATCGACGACATGACAGAAAAAAAATTCAAAGCAAGGGCAAATTCTCTATGGTGGTACTCGCCTGGATGTGGCCACACCGATTGTTTCAGCTACGACAATTTCAATTTCTGTTATCGCTGTCTCCATCGGGAAAACGATTTGCCCGAAGATGAAATCAACCAATAAGACAATTTCCCAACCATGACACAAGAACAAAATTCTACATTACGACAATGGATTGAATTATTCGCGGGATGTAACGGATACGATGAATCCGGAAATCTTAATCGCACCGTGGAAATCCGTGTATTACAAGACAAAGACACTTATAGCGGCTATTTCAAGAATGTTGACAACATTCTGCAAACAATCCAACAATACGACGGAAAAGGTGGGATGATCTACGCACCTTTCAACAAAATCAATTCAGCTTGTTATTCAAGGGCGCAATGTGAAAAGATGATGAAGAAACCCAAAGAGACGACATCAGATAAGGACATCGTCGGACGAGACTTTATTCTTATCGACATCGACCCAGTACGCCCGGCAGGAGTGAATTCGACTGAGGAAGAAAAAAGCCATGCCATCGAAGCCGGAAGGAAGATCTATAGCTTTCTTGTTGACAAAAACGGCTTTGAAAAGCCGATAGTAGCCGACAGTGGGAATGGGCTTCATCTGTATTTTCGTGTCCAACTCCACAACGGAGAAGAGGAAAAAGAGCTTGTAAACAGATTCCTTAAGACCCTCGGGATGTACTTTTCAGATGAAAAAATCGATGTCGACTTAAGTGTGGGCAATGCTGCAAGGATGGCCAAAATCATCGGGACGACATCATGCAAGGGATCAAACACCACGGAACGCCCGGCAAGAATCAGCAAATTTCTTTCCGTTCCCAACGAAGTGAAGGTGACAGATGTCTCTTATATCACAAAAATTGCAGAGATGTACCCCAAGCCCGAGACCCCAACCCGGGAGAATAACTATAGGTCAGAAAGATTCGACATCGAAAGCTTCATCCAAGACCACGGAATAAAAGTCAGTAAGACCACCACCTTAAAGGAAGGGACGCGTTATGTCTTGGAAGAATGTCCATTCAACCCCAACCACAAGAACGCAGCTCTTTTTATCAACAATAGCGGTGCAATCGGCTTCAAGTGTTTCCATAATTCATGCTCACAATACACTTTCAGAGATTTCCGTCTGCACTATGACCCGGAAGCCTACAGCCGCGCAACGCGGCAGGCTGTTTCAAACTGGAATCGATTTCAACATCCCAGACCTCAAAACCAACCCGAAACCGAGGACAAAGGTCCTAAATGGCTATCCATGTCGCAGATACAAGACGAGGATTTATCGAATGAGCCATCCGTCCCAACCGGCTGCAGGGATTTGGATAGAAAAATACATGGTTTGTTTCTTGGTCAAATCTCCGTATTAAGTGGGATTAATGGAAGCGGAAAAAGCGTATGGATAGACAACATAATAGCCAACGCAATCCAAGCCGGTTATAAATGTGCTGTTTGGAGTGGGGAACTCACAAAAAAAAGGTTTAGAAGATGGTTGAATCAAGTCCTGGCCGGCAAAAACCACACCATTAAAGAAGAAGGTTTTGATGGTAGTTATTATGTCCGTAAGAATGTCGCGTCAAAGATAGACGACTGGCTTAAAGATAAATTTTGGCTCTATAATAATGCCTACGGGAACAACTGGACGCAATTATACGACGACATCGACATTGTTGTTACCATGGGCGCGAAGCTTCTAATTCTTGACAATCTTTCAGCCTTGGATCTTGACAGCAATAATGAGAATTATTTTAGGCTGCAGTCAAAACTTGTCGAGACCCTCGCGGCCTATGCCAAACAGAAAAACATTCACATCATCCTTGTTTGCCATCCACGGAAAGAAATGGATTTTTTGCGCAAGGAATCCATAAGCGGCTCAGGAGACCTTTCCAACCTTGTCGATAATGTTTTCATCATCCACCGGGTAGGAATCGATTTCCGCAAGCGTGCCGAAGCTTTTCTTGGTAGCCGGAAAGTGGATGAACTAATCGAAGAGAAACATTTTGACAATGTTATTGAAATCTGCAAAAACCGAGAGCCTGGCGAATTAGGTATAGTTGGGATGTACTTTGAAAAAGAATCCCGTCGGATGAAAAACACACCTGAAGAGTTTATTGTCTACGGATGGGATGAGCAGCCGGTGCAGCAGACAATCTCAGAAATGACACCTGTTGAAAATCAACCGTTCAATTATGATAATGAACAAGAAGAGGAAGAGTGGTCTGCCTGGTACCATAAATGACCGAACAAGATGTCGATGCGCATTTCTATAAAAAACTTATCGAAAATCGCAGAATCTAAGGCAAAAAAGCCTATTTTTGCACCGTAATTTGTTGCCACGAATTACGAAATTTGACAATGTATCGCGGCCTTTCCCAAAAGTGTCGCGATACTTTTTTTATCTCAGCAGCCACGGAAAAAAGATTTGATTCCTAATTGCTTGAATCAAAATTGTTTCAGAAAAAAAATAAAAAAAATTATTTTCTAACTTATTGAAAATCATACCCCAAGGGGCGGTTCGAAAAGTATTCATTTTGCGTCTTTACCCCTCTGCCAGCCACGAAAAACTTATCTGAATTTTCATAAACGAGGGCAAAACCGCCTTCAGAGGCTCAGAGGCTACGCTGCAGGCCATCCACGGCCTTACCGATGAGCATGGCCACCATCCCCAAGGCCGTGACCCATCCCTGGCACCACCATCTTGCCACCTCACCGATGCGGATGGCCACCATCCGAGGCCGTGACCCGATCCTGGCACCACCGTGGCCGCCTTGCCGATGCGGATGGACATGGACAGCATGTCGGAGAGGATCACCGGCCACCATCCCCGAGGCCGTGACCCACACCTGGCACCACCATCTTGCCGCCTTGCCGGACATCATCCCGAAGAGGGCCACCGGCCACCATCCCCGAGGCCGTGACCCACACCTGGCACCACCATCTTGCCGCCTGGCCGATGCGGATGGCCACCGTCCCGACGCTACAGCCCGTCCCGTGGCCGCCACGCCTTCTTTCAGGGCTCAGACGACAAACACACCACCTTTGTAGCAGAAGAGGCTCAGAGGCCACGCTGCAGGCCTCACCGATGAGCATGGCCACCATCCGAGGCCGTGACCCATCCCTGGCACCACCATCTTGCCGCCTTGCCGGACATCATCCCGAAGAGGGCCACCGGCCACCATCCCCGAGGCCGTGACCCACACCTGGCACCACCATCTTGCCACCTTGCCGATGCGGATGGACACCATCCCGACGCTACAGCCCGTCCCGTGGCCGCCACGCCTTCTTTCCAAGCTCAGACGACAAACACACCACCTTTGTAGCAGAAGAGGCTCAGAGGCCACGCTGCCGGCCTCACCGATGAGCATGGACATTATCCAAGACCATGACCCACACCTGGCCACGCTCAGCTTCTCCGATGAGCATGGCCACCATCCCCGAGGCCGTGACCCACACCTGGCCACGCTCAACTTCTCCGATGTGGATGGCCTGGACATCATATCGAAGAATTTTTTATTTGTATTATTGACATTTCTATTGTCAAATGATGAAATAATTGTATTTTCGCCCAACAAGCACCAACGCACAAAACGACATGAACACACAACCCGAAATTAGATTAAAACCTTATGACAGGTTTACGGAAACCGCAAGCACGGGAGAGACCGCCCACCGCTCAGCAGCCCGCGCAAGGTTGGAAATCTTTTGCCAAGACGATTTGAGGGCAAAGGGTTTCAAAGCGTGGGAAACAAGGGACAAAGGTGGTTTTCAGGGTATTGTCGTATATGACAAAGACCTGAAAAAAATAGGAACGTTTGACAGTTTCCTAACCGCCCACAAACAACTATGTAAGTAATCAACAAAGAAATCAACAACAACAAAAATTTACAACAATGTTCACACACGAAATTATCCACCTGAAAAACGGAAACGTTATCTATAACGATAAGGAAACCGAATTATTCGATTTACCCCGCCCCGTACTGTTCTATCTTTTTGCAGCAGAGACGGGAATAAGAAATGAATACGGTATAATAGAACTACCACCGGACGACGCGCAAGCCCTTAATCTTGCAATTGCCAAGGCAGAAGAAAACGGCTACACGTTCCCGCAAATTCCGCCAAAGGAGTATTTCCTGAGGCGAGAGGAAGAAACGCGATACTACAAATATGGGGAGCCATTCAAACGAACCATAAAAGTAAAACGCGGGGTACCGTTTGGAGCAAACCGCGTTATTGGCATTTTGCTTAATTTCATCGAAGACTTTGACTTGATGAGCAAAACCGAGGCGTGGAAACTTACCGACGGTTGGCTCAAAACGTTATCGGAACGCGAAACAACCGAGGAAATAACCGTAAGGCAACCTTTGAAAGACAAACACGGCAAATCGGTTATTGATTGGAGCCAACAAACCCGACAAAATGAGGTAAACAAACTTATACGCACGTTCTACAATTGGGTTTCCAAGTGTGCCAAAAAGTAGATTTTCGTTGAATGATTTCTGTTTTTTTAAATTCTTGTTCGTGAGGGGGGTGGAATTATCCACCCTTTTCTTTTATCAAACTATTAGGCACCAGCTCAAACAAAAGAGTTAATCATCATTATCATCTGGCTTATTCGTGTCGAACACGTTAATACCTTGCGTAAACATTTGGTTAATTGCGCGTATTCCCGTCAATAATGTGGTTTTAATAAGAATGTTATCCTTTACATCGATGCCGCGCTGTTGTAACTCTAAATTTATGTTTTCCAACATACCGAGGTATTCATCAGTTATTCGTATTGTAATAACATTGCGCATTTTTTAATCCTTATTTTGCAAAAATAACAAAATAATAGTTTTTTTTGCAGCAGACACCACCTTTGCAGCAGACAAGGCTCAGAGGCCACACTGCAGGCCATCCACGGCCTTGCCGATGAGCATGGCACCACCATCTTGCCGCCTGGACATGGACAGCATGTCGGAGAGGATCACCGGCCACCATCCCCGAGGCCGTGACCCACACCTGGCACCACCATCTTGCCGCCTGGCCGATGCGGATGGACATGGACATCATGTCGGAGAGGACCACCGGCCACCATCCGAGGCCGTGACCCATACCTGGCCACGCTCAGCTTCACCGATGCTGATGGCCACCGTCCCGACGCTATAGCCCGTCCCGTGGCCGCCACGCCTTCTTTCAAGGCTCAGACGACAAACACACCACCTTTGTAGCAGAAGAGGCTCAGAAGCCACGCTGCAGGCCATCCACGGCCTTGCCGATGAGCATGGCCACCACCCAAGACCGTGACCCATCCCTGGCACCACCATCTTGCCGCCTGGCCGATGCGGATGGCCACCGTTCCGACGCTACAGCCCGTCCCGTGGCCGCCACGCCTTCTTTCAAGGCTCAGACGACAAACACACCACCTTTGTAGCAGAAGAGGCTCAGAGGCCACGCTGCAGGCCATCCACGGCCTTGCCGATGAGCATGGCCGCCACCATCTTGCCGACAATACATGAATAAAACAAACTTTTTTTCCCGACATTCATCTACATTTTTCCCGACTTTTTAGGCTTATTTTTCCCGACTTTTTCCCGACTTGCAAAAAAAAGTTGAAATAAATTGAATTTAGTTGAAATCTAAACAAGAAAAATAATGAAATGTAAATCAACTAATTAAAGCCTAAAATCTTGAAAATAAAAGAAGTTGAAAAAAGCCGTTTTTTCGTGTTTGGAATCCTCGGCGGATTCAGAGGAACGGTCGGCACAGTTGTCGGCTCCTCATGGAATGGCATTGCCTACATGAAAGGCAAGCCGCAATCGGTAAAGAACCCCAAGACGGACGCACAGCTGCAGCAAC
>Ga0310694_10005779_pt1 | contig 11792 bp, 9 predicted proteins | sample 174DNAGHGhighgp2_FD_203884 | JGI IMG/M metagenome (GOLD analysis project Ga0310694, IMG submission 203884) | Sheep rumen microbial communities from Palmerston North, Manawatu-Wanganui, New Zealand - 1742 DNA GHGhigh gp2 (v2) (version 2) | ecosystem: Host-associated > Mammals > Digestive system >...
ATCGCCCACTACGCAACCTGATTGCTGTAGGACGAAACAAAGGATTGAGCATTATCTTGGCTACCCAGAACATGGATGACTTTAAGAGCAAATCATTTGATTTCTATGCTAACGCTCAGTATCCGTTGATTATGAAACAGCAAAGTATTTCTGATGGTGTACTGAAAGATATATTTGGAGTTTCTGGCAAAGACTTCCTTGATCTTAAAGCAGCTATTTCAGGATTACAGAAAGGTGAATTGGTAATCAAGGATAGTAATGCAGACCTGCTTGGAATTGGCAAAAAATGGAAGAAGATTAAGGTTAATCATCTGATATAGAGGCGGTATGAACGAAATTAGATGTCCGGAATGCGGAAAGGTTTTTTCTGTAGATGAAGCGAGTTATGCTTCAATTGTTAATCAAGTTAGAACAAAAGAACTTGAAGACGAAATCCGCCGTCGAGTTGCAGAAGTTGAAAAACAGCAGCAACTGAAGCAACAGTCTGATAAACTGCTTGCCGAGCAAGGCTTCCAGCAGAAACTAAATGCAAAAGAGCAAGAGTTGGAAAAACGTAATGCCGATATTGCTAGACTGGAAGAGCAGGTGAAAAGTGTGGCATTGGCTAAGCAAGCTGAATTTGACAAAGCCTTAGCTGACAAGGATATCGAAATCGCACAACTAAAAGAGAAATCACGAGGCACAGCCAATGCCATCCAATTGGAACACGAGAAGGAACTTGCCGAGAAAGATGCTCAAATACTTCGTTTGCGGGATCAGATAAAAGTTGTCGCAAACGACAAACAGGCAGAGTTTGACAAAGTATTGGCTGAGAAAGAAACTGAGATACTCAAACTGCAAGGGCAGGTAGCTCAGAGTAAAAGCCAAACGCAGGTTGCCATACTGGAAGAGCAGAATAAAGCGAATGAACTGATACATCTGAAAGATAGCGAAATTGCCACATGGAAAGGCAAACTGGAAAACGAGAAGAACGATGCTATAAGGCGTGAGCAGGACATTCGGCAGAACTATGAACTGCAACTGAAACAGAAGCAGGAAATGGTAGACTACTACAAGGACATGAAAACAAAATTGTCTACTAAGATGGTGGGAGAAACGCTTGAAGCTCATTGCAATACGCAGTTCAATACGACTATCAGGCCTATCATGCCATATGCCTATTTCGAAAAAGACAATGATGCTTCTGGCGGATCTAAGGGTGACTTCATCTTTCGTGATTACGACGGAGACTTTGAATACATTTCCATCATGTTTGAAATGAAAAACGAGATGGACACAACGGCATCAAAACATAAGAATGAAGACTTCCTGAAGAAGTTGAATGATGACCGATGCCAAAAGAAATGTGAATATGCTGTGCTTGTTTCCCTGTTGGAACCTGATAATGAGATGTATAATGCAGGTATCGTGGATGTCAGCAATCGGTATCCCAAGATGTATGTTATCCGTCCCCAATTCTTTATCCCACTCATAACATTGTTGGTACAGGCTTCAAGGAAAAGTATTGCTATACAAAAACAGCTGGTACAGGCTAGGAGCCAGTCAATGGACATTACTAATTTTGAAGAAAAGGTCAATGATTTTAAAGAAAAATTCGGTAGGAATTTCCGTTTAGCAGAAGAACGATTTGAAGATGCTATAGCAGAAATCGACAAATCTATTGATCACCTTCAGAAAATCAAATCGAACTTGCTTACTTCTGGTAGTCATTTACGAGCAGCAAACAACCAAGCTGAAGATTTGACAATTAGAAAGTTGACATATAAGAACCCAACAATGAAGGCTAAGTTTGAGGAGGCAAGAAAGAGTGCTAGCAATACAAATATTGAAGTCAATGAGGGTCTCGATGAAATCTTGCCAGAAGATCAAATAGACCCTATTATCGAGGATATTAGTGTTGTAGAAGATAAGGAATCTGAGATACCCCCTATTCAACCAGATAAAGAAAATGTAGATTCTCAAAAAATGGTTACTCGAAAGGCTGTTATAGGAGACACAATCATTAAGTCATCTGATAATCAGATTGGAGAAGTAATTGATATCCAAACTCTCCCTAACGGTATTGAAAAATTGATTATCAAACTTGAAGATGGTACCACTGGTAGTGTTTACAACAACACGAGGCTTTTTAAGGTATTGGAGAAATAGGTTTTCTGACAATTAACACTGTGATTAAAAAATGAAATACGACATCTTTATAAGCTATAAACGTCGGGGTACAAGTAGTGCCACAGCTGCCTATTTGTATGAATTACTATTGAAGAAGGGATATAATGTATTTTTTGACCGAAAAGAACTGCGTAGCGGTATGTTTGACGATCAGTTATTAACACATATATCCGATGCAAAAGATGTCATTATTTTGTTAGAAGACACATCATTAGCTGCTTGCTTTGACAAACAAGTACCAGACTATTACAAATCTGATTGGTTTTGCAAAGAAGTAATGCATGCACTTAGTCTTCCAGGTAAGAATGTCATACCAATACTGCTGGAAGGATATAAGATGCCTTCAATTGACAGTTTGCCAGAAGAAATGAAGAATCTCTCCAGATGTCAGGCTTTAAGTCTTGAGATTTCCGAGGTCGAAGAATTCTATCAGAAATATTTTGTAGACATGGAATACCTCAAGTCTTTACCTACAAATATGTCTCGATTTAGACAAAGCAGGTCAAATAAAGCGTCTATCAGTAACCTGTTATTCTTCTATGAAGGTTTTTGTTATGACATCAATGAGTATGGAGAATACATAACAACGATTGACGAGAACAATGACGAGAATCACCCATACAAGCATGGTGTAGAATTTGCCGGTGAACATAAAATACTCTGCATTAACAACGACACCTGTGAACATGTTCTAATAAATACTGAGGTTGCTCCATATCATCAGAAATATATTTGTATTAAGTGGAATCGTCACCAGTTACTCTGGGATCTATCTGAGAGCGAAGTACAAAAGGAAGAAGCCCCCGATGTCTTATTCTTTTGGGGAAAAGGATTATTTGAAGGAACAAGAACCCACGAGCCCAACCTTGATTTGTCACTTTTGTGTTTTGACAAAGCGCTGGATAAGCATAGTAAAGAAGCGGAAGAGTTTATCAAAAACTGCTGGACTGTTCTTTGTGACAAAAAAGTTCTCTGGGTTAAACGTAAACATTGGATTGAACGAGCTGCAAAACTTGGTGTAATCCCTGCAATGAGATATCTTGGGAAAGCTTATAACAATGATAGGAACTACGAAATGTGCTGTAAATGGTATAAAGAAGCCATTAAGAACGGTGATGTTCAATCAATGTTAGAGGTTGCTCAACTATTTAGTGAACCATATATTGTATGGCCATTCACATTAGCAGAAGTATCCAATGGACTGGCAGATGATCTTCCGGACCTTTTACTTAAAATTGAAGATGTTGCCAATGGCGATGAACTCCTCCAATTAGGCAATTTATGCAATTACTTTGAAAGAAGTTCAACAAGAGAGAAGGTAATAAAGCCTATACATACGAGTTATGACATTTACAAACTATCTTCAGAAAAGGGTGTAAAAGAAGCGTACATTAGAATGGGCGGTATATGTGAAGATAAAAATGAATACGAGGAAGCTATCTGTCATTATAAGAAAGTAAATAAGGGCTCTAATAGAATACTCGCACTATCAAATATTGCACGCTGTCTGTTATGGTTAAAGCGCTACCCAGAAGCAAAGAAAGAATACGAAGTTATACTGAATGAAACATCAAACTCAAAAACAGATAGCAAGGGTTTTCGTATAGATGCGTATCTCGGCTTAGCCCAAATATATGAATATGGTTTGGTTGAGAATGTTAATATTAGCAAAGCAATAGAAATGTACGAGAACATTCTTGAAGAATATAATGACGATAATGATACCGCACTCGCTAATCTTGCTTTATTGTACGAGACACAATCTGAATTGGAATCAGAAAAAGCATGTGAATATTATGGTGCATTGGTGAAACACCATCCAGAAGATAATGATCATGGATTTTACTCTTTTTATTTCCATTCCTATTTGAGTTTAGAGGTTGCATTCTGTCTAGCACATGCATATACAAATGGATTGGGTTGTGATAAAGATCTGAATAATGGATTAAAGTATTATTATTTATGCTCCAGCTATTATTCATTCATCAATAATAATGGGAGCATGTCACAATTAGCGAAATCAGACATTAAACTTCTTACAAGTGATATGCAAATAATAGATAATCCTTATAATTTCAAGTACATTGGATTTATTTATTACGAGTTTTATAATGATTCAAAAAAAGCAAAGGAGTTTCTAAATAAAGTTACAAACGAAAGAGATTTTGAATCGATAGACCTCCTGAAATTGATATCAGAAGAAGATGATGGTAATAAGAAAAATGAAAAAAGAATAGAATTTTATCTTTCGAACGAAAAAGCCAACTGTTACAAGAGCTTATCTTCCATAGGTCTACTTCGCTACGTAGAGCAATATGGAAGACAATTGGATAGAGATAACAGGCTCCAGACCAAAGATTGACACATCTCGATGATATAGTGTATTTGACATCTCGACTTGTTCACGTTCGTTTCATCCATCCCCACGTACATTTTGGACATTTATAACTGGGGAAACATGATGGACAAACGCGGTATCCACATTTATCGCACACCCACCAAGACCAATTCTCTGGGAACTCTCTGCCACAACACATACAAGGAATAAACATAAGCGTATTTGTTTATAATTTTATTATTTAGTCGCAAATATAGACATTTTTCCTCAAATGACCAAATTATTTCTTCTAATCTTGATAGTTGTGGGATTGAGGATTACTTCACATGAAGGGATATTGGCAAAAACGGTCGCAATAAAAGCTGAAGCATATGTTCCAAACTCTCCTCGCAGTTGGCACTGCTGTATGCTACCATATTGGCAGATATATCCAACAATCTGACGGAAGAGATCGGCCTTCTCTCGCATCTGATGACCAGCCTTGTTGGTATAGGTGATGTCACCATCAGTAACACATACTATCTGATAAGCAGTTCCTCGACTATTAGTGATAGTCTTACCAGCGAGTGTACTGATATCATTCCAAATAGTATCAAAGGTTTGCTCTGTTTCCGACAGATCTATTTCAGGACAGGGTTCATCCAGCTGATGCTGGTCTATGTAAACAAGTTGAATATCTAATTTCTCAGCCACCTTCACTGCATCAGGCATAATCTGGCCATTATAGATCATCATAGCTCCCTGACAGTCGAAATAACGCATCACTCCATAGAGTTCCATCATCATACGGCGATTGATTTTTGTCTTGCAGTCGCCATACATCTTAGCCTGAACAACGTATTTCAAACAATTCTTCACTGCAAAGACGTCCACTCCCCAGTCGGCAACACCCTGAGTAACCTCTATTTCAAAACCCTCCTTCTTCAGATACTCACCTGCAAGGAATTCAAATCTTCTGTGTCGTTTCATCACCTATTATCTACATTCTTATCAATCATTATTTTTTGAATAGTGCAGCAGGCTTCACAGCTGGCCGCACTTTTGCTTAACCCTAATTATTATCGATTATGGAACACTATTCGTTGGTTTCGATGAATGAGAGGCCCTCTTGTAGGAGCCAGGTTTTGATGTCATCCATTGCAGTTGATACATTGAACTTTTCACGAAGTTTCTTAAGCATGTAATAGTAATTCTTGGCATCAAGGCGCTTCATAACCTCATCAGCAGAGATGTCGCTAATTCTCTGGTCGGGAGCAGCAGGTTCACCATCTACCCAATCCTCACGGAAGACAGTAAGAGTTCTCCCTTCAGTATATGCAGCCACGTGGATACTGTGCTCACCAGAGTAATCCTCGAACAGTTGAAGGTTACGGCTATATGGGCCATTAACCGACTCAACGTCGGCTAAGACCTCATCGAGGAGGATAAGCATCGGGTGACCATTGTTAGTAACACTTCCCCCAATACGTCCGTCAGCAGTATCACAAATCTTAAAGGCCAGCTCGGGTTTCTCGCCAATCAGGCGGTTGAAGGTGAAGAGTTCGTCGGAGAACTGACGTGCAAGCAGATACGCATACTCCTCATCAGAGAGTTCAACACGGAAGGGAATACGGTCGGACATCTGCTCAGTGTATGGACTCCAGAACAGCATCGACATTGTGTACAGGTGGCGTGGCTGGAAATCAATGTGCTGTAGATAAAAGTCGAGGTCCCAGCAACGGTCAATGAGTTTGTCGAGGTCTTCATGATAGCCCTTCAACTCGTCAAGGCCTATCAATTTCTCTACCTCCTCGATGGTGGAAACACGCTCATCTGCGCTAAGGCCATCGTTATAAGCCTCGATGAAAAGATTCTTGATGCGCGAAATCTCATCTTCGGTGTAATCGAGGTAATACTCACGTTCTGTGTCATCAAACTCTAAGTTGGAGCCGCCAGAGAATAAGAAGTAAGTCTTACGTTCCTTCTTGTTCATCACTTCACGGGCTTTGGCCTCGGCTGCTTCCTTGTTGAACACTGATACATTCTCTAAAATTGTCTTTTGCATAATTTCGATATTTTAAATGATTAAAAAATTGATTCTTTACTGTATTAGTACATAAATGAGTAGTTTTCTAACAACCCAGAGTATCTTTTTCCCAAAATTAGGGGCGAAGTATGCAAGGATCTCCCTGATTCGTGAGATGGAACATCACGTCTTTGCTGAATGCAGCATAAAGCATCTTGTCGATTATCTCCTTGGGATACATCCACTTGTTGTAATACTGATGGCACATCAGCGCGTTCCAAACAACCACTGCCTGCTTCGAACCATGAACCCCTTTTTCATCAAAAGTAAGTTGGTTGAATTCTTCTCTAACCATCTGATGGGTAATAAAAGTGCGGAAAGTGTAATTACCCTGAGCTGATTTATAGGCGAAGAAGATACCACTGGCAGTAAAGATGAGATGCGAAAGGTCAGGGACATCCTCTACAATATCAATATTACACAAGGCCTTGAAGAACACATCATCAATATACCTATTACAGATGCCGATTTCATGACAGGCAAACATGGTACAAGGAAAGGCAGCGTTTCCTTCTGCACAAAACAAGTCTGTTTTTACCTGACGTTCTTTATAGCGACGAACGGCATGAGAAGTGAGCTTAATGAAGTAAGGCTGGTCAGATAGACCTCTTAACAGGTAGTAATCCTTACACCCTCTCCCACCCTCTGCTTCACAGCAGGCAGAAAGGTTCCAGGTAGCCTGTCTGTCACGTTCGTAATAGACGCAACAAACCCAGTTGTTCCCGTTCTTTGTTCGGGTTGTCAACACCTCGACAGATCCATTACGGATGGTGTGCCCCTTTTTCTGTGCAGCACGCTGACGCTTTTTCACGGTTTTCCGTACATCACGCTTTACTTCTGCGTAATCGGTTAATAGTTCGTTGAGAATCTGCTCTTCTTTGAAAGATGGTAATATCATATTCCTCTGGTTTTAATGAGTTAAACAATCAATTTCTACCATATTAGTACATGAAAAAGAGTAATTCTAACAATGTAAACATAAAAAATGAGCGAATCGGAAAGATTCACCCATTTTTCATGATTAGGGACTCACCCCACTTACCCCCACTTACAAGAGAGTGGTGAGGATATTGCCATTTCCAATGACATGGTAGTTGGAATCAAGCGTCTGGTTGCGACCTGGCTCATAATAGCCGAGTACATGGTTGTTACTGTCTCTAAGAACTTGACGTCCGCTGAACTCTACGTCGATGTAACCAATGACATGCTGGTTACGGTCTCTTAATGTTTGTCTTGCCATAATTACTTTGTATTATTTATTGTTACTAATTAACCCAATGCCTTTTTGATAATAGCAGCGGGAATCTCTACAGAATAGTCTACATTGTCCAAATCCAGGTCTGCATTCATGTGGTTATAGAAAAAGGACTTGGCCTCCTTGTCTGACAGACCGTTAACATAATCACTGAGCCACTCTGAGAAAGCATCGTTCTTGTCTTCTTCAATCTGGTCTTCATCGATATCAGGTTCCTCACCCTCCTCCAGATACTCTGGATCGTCGAGATAGTAGTCCTTCTCGTCATACTCAAACTTGAAGCCCAGTTCTCTCTCACAATAATTCATCAGTTTGTCAGTGTCATACTCGAAGTAACCGTTATGATACCCTTCCCATAACCAATGAAGTTCCTCTGCATCGTATGCCATTTGGCGGTAAGCATCGTCAAGTTTCTCATAGAGGTCTGGATGAGAGGTGGCGATATCGAGTTCATCGACATCGGTACTATCCTTTTCCTTGATCAACTGTACGAGAATATTCACTTCCTCATCAGAGAGTTCTACTGCACTCTCGCCATTCACTGTTACTGCTCCCCCAAAATGGGCCATTCCGAGACACTGCTCACTTTCAATACTGTATAATGCCATAATTCTATTGTTTTAATGAAACATTCTACTCCATTAGTACATGAAAAAGGTATTATCTAACATAGAAATGCAGTTTTTTTGTGAAAAAACTCAATTTCTGCAAATAAATGTGTATATTTGCGTCATTAATAATAACGTATATAATTGACAACCTATGGCTAAAACAAATTTCTCAAGAAAACTCCATGATGCAGTGGAGAATTATTACCACTACAATCCAGACACTCTGATGCCTCTGATGATGGTGGCGTTAGCAGCAAAAGAGAAACTTAGAATAACTGTTGGAACCAGTATTCCAGAAATCACAGCATGTGTGTTATCTCCCAATGAAATCATAGACTTTGATTGGGTAACTTATGATATGGCTCTCAAACGCAGAGTCAATAAATGGATTAAAGATGGAGTAACCACTGTTGCCGTTGAGATGGAGATTGGAAGGAGTCTTCTTCAGATATTCAGCATTTTTAAACGCAACGACGAAAAGGATGTAGTACAGGAATACCATCATAGGATTGGCAGGCTGGTACATCATTCGAGTAACGAGTCCAGTGAAAAAGCCCAACGACAATACGCAACTTTTGTTTTGGCAGAGGCATTATTGAATACGCCAGTTGCTTATTTGAAGGAGCATTATCTTAACATCTTCAATCATATACTAGAGAAATCCGGACTACAGCCAAAGCGTCCACGCCTGGATGTAGCCCGTGCACTGAATGCACTGCTACAATACGACGGGAAAGGACTGGTATATAATCCATTTGCCGGATGCTCCATTGCCGGCGCCATGTTGCAATCAAAAGAAAACTACTATGGCGATGGTGATAGTAACGAGAAACTGTATGCAGCAGGATTGTTACTGAATTATGGCATGGGTGTGTCTAACGAACACTTTATACAGAGAGACTCTACTCAATGGTTAACTGGCCAGAAGATTGACTATGTCATTTCTACCTATACAGGATATATCAACGGCGTATCAGCTTTTGATTTCTGTTTAGGTCAATGCCTGAACGATCATGACTTTAAAGGACGTTATGCTGGTACAGTATTACCAAAAGAAATCTTTGAGAAAGAGACTGCCAATTTCAAGGAGGCACTTAAACGAGACTGGATTGAGGCCATCGTACTTCTGCCATTTGGAGAGGCTGCTGTTTTAGTTAATTCAGAAAAGGCTATCTCACAGAAAGGAATTATAAACTTTATAGATAGCACCAATCCACTGGCATTTAATACTTCCATGGCAGAGCTTATAGGGGATGATATGTATGCAGAGCATATCAAAGTAAGTGATGCTAAGAAGAAAGGATATCTTAAATCACTCATCGTCTCGGAACTGCCAGAACGAGAAGGATTTGAAAAAATACGCCTTGGTGATATCGTGTCACAGATTCCTCGTGTTGTCCTTAATCTCGACAATATTGACGAGGAGCAACATGTTTTGGCTTATATAAATCGTAATGAAACATATTACGGTCAAGTTCGTCCAAATGAGAATATTGAGAGAAGACCTATCAATAATCTGTTCAATCCTGCTTATCTCCTGGATGAAGACTGTCTGATTGTTAATGCATCAGGTCCCGCTGAGCCAAGAATCTTTGATGCAGACTTTGGATCGGCATTCTTTGAAGATGGTTTTGCATTCTCATTGGAAGGATTTAACGATTATGGATGGCTTATTAATGAACTGAATGAGACCTATGTTCGTAGGCAACTGCATCCCTATGGTATGAACCTGATGGTACCTGAACCTGTATCAGAAGAGGATTATCTCAATCTCATTCTATATAAGGAAGCAAGTGATGACTTTGACCTTAATATGCCTGACTTAGATGATCTTGACTTAGATGAGAATAATGTACCAGACCAAATACCAGAGGAAGGATCGGACGCACTTCCTGCTGGTTTTGAGTTAAAGGATAGCAATAAGAGATATACGATACTGAACTATATTTCACACGGTGCTTTCGGATATACCTATCGCGCAGAAATGCTCAATTGTACTAATGGATCAAAAGAGATTGTTGCCATCAAGGAGTTCTATCCTACAGGTGTACTCGATTGCAGCAGAGAGAACAACAGAGTAGTATTTGATCCGGATTTTGAGGAACAATTCAATAACTATAAGAGAATGTTCCGAAGTGAACCCGACTTTATTCTCAGTATGGCTGATACTCCCGATAACCATGTAACGGAAGTAAAATCAATATTTGACTGTGAAGAAACAGGTACTATTTACTATGTGATGAAGTTCTATGCTGGAGAATCGCTCGATGATATGATCATATCAGATCAGGTTCCCGCATCCGAACAGCTTATCATTGAAAAAATCGTCATTCCATTATGTAAGGCTCTTAATGCCATGCATAGCCGTCATATCCTCCATCTTGACATCAAGCCAGAGAATATTGTCATTGACGAAAAGGGTGAAGCCATATTAATAGACTTTGGCGTAGCCCAACAATATGACGAGGTTGGAAAGTTGATCAGCATCCGCGATACCCATTCATGCAGTCCTTTCTCGGCTCCAGAAAACCGTGATGGCAATATGAGATATTTTGGGCCACAAGCAGATATCTTTGGAGCAGCCGCCACCCTATTCACTATGCTCTCAAAGGTAAATCCACATCCTATAGAGAACATGCACGATCGCGAAATAGCTTTCAATTACATGAATTGTTCTGAGGGAATGAAAAATGCAATCGCTGAGGGTATGTCATTATTTGCAAATGACAGACCCGCAAATGCTCAGTTATTCCTCAACCTCTTCCCTGGGTGTGAAAATATTAAACTCGGTTAAATGATACAATACGGTTATTATATAGTACTCGACTTCGACGGTACGGTAGTGAAACATCGCTACCCTGCCGTCGGAGAAGATATTGGAGCTGTTCCTGTACTTCGTAAACTGGTGGAAAATGGGCATCATCTTCTTTTGAGCACCATGAGGAGCCATAACTCAGAAGGAGTAGATACCCTCCAACCAGCCATCGACTGGTTTGCAGAACGATCAATTCCTTTATATGGTATCAACGAGAATCCAAGTCAAAAGACATGGACTTCTTCTCCAAAAGTCTATGGGAACATCTATATAGACGATGCGTCATTGGGTGCTCCATTAAAAACAGATGACAGCGATGCCCCACCCTTTATTGATTGGGGTATCGCTGCCATTCATCTGTTCTACCACGGCTGCCTGACTGAGAATGATATCATTGACCTCGTTAGAGATGGGGTCATCAGTAAGGAGCATGTGAAGCTCAAGTCGTGAATCTGACCTCAATCGAGAGGCCAGATTCTATCGCAGAAGCCTCTTGCGAGAACGTTATTTCGAGTGGTGATGGTACTCTCATCCCAACC
>Ga0310694_10005783_pt1 | contig 11789 bp, 13 predicted proteins | sample 174DNAGHGhighgp2_FD_203884 | JGI IMG/M metagenome (GOLD analysis project Ga0310694, IMG submission 203884) | Sheep rumen microbial communities from Palmerston North, Manawatu-Wanganui, New Zealand - 1742 DNA GHGhigh gp2 (v2) (version 2) | ecosystem: Host-associated > Mammals > Digestive system...
CCCTCAAAGCGTTTAACAGTTTATTTGCTGTTTTCTGTCCTATCCCCTTGTATGTCGTAGTTAGATAGCCGATAAAACTTTCTCTGCTTGCATACGGGATAGGTTCGATTTTCTTTACATCGAAGAACTCATATTTAACGCCGTTTTTCTGATACGTCGACCAGTTTCCGATTGCGTCAAACAGCATATCGGGAGAACAGTACGGCGGAATTGAGTTTCTGCCGCTCGCCTTAAAACGCTTCTGAGTTGCTTCGTTTAAGAAATCGGCAACCACGAAGCTGCGGTCATCGCTGACCATAGTAACGTACAGGCATTTAGCCCTGATAGTTTCCTCCACTTTCACGCTCACCTCCCTTACTTTAATATGGTGAAAAGTTTTGGATTTTTTGCCTTGAAACGCAAATTTGATGGTTAGCTCTCTTTGAGTCCGAAGTTCATCAGGTATTTCCTTAAAGACATACATCCGGCTGCATCGAGTTCCGACAGCGTTTTTGAATCAAAACAATTGTTATATGCAGAATCTCGCGCAAGCATAACGGTATCAAAAATACAGTGTTTTAACATATCTGGATACTTGTTAAAAATCGGAACCATATTTTTTAAGTAGTCGACATCGCTTTTTGCCGCTATCCGAATCCCCGCAAGAGCTGCGTTATTGTACTCTTTCCACAGAATGTCGAAAATGTTTTCTTTTGATTTCTCGAAAGATTGAATTGACCGGTAAATTGCATATGCAACGTCTCCGAGATTTACCGGTGATATTTCAGTTGTTATTTCAAGCAGTCTTTTAACAGCTTCTTCATCTGTGTATCCGCTTTCATTTTGAAAACCTAATATTATTTCTCTTGAAATCAGATGGTACATATACGCTCTTCCGTCAAATTTATCACTTAAAAAGTGTTTGACGGCGTTTTCACCGCAGTATAATAGAGTTTTGTATGCCTTTTCTGTCCACTCAAAATCTCCTCGCTGCAACTGCTGTAGCATCAGCAGGTCCAGATATGCGTTTCTTCGTTCTGAATGATAATTATCACTGAACCGTTTTATGACGCATATGAGGTCGTCCTCTGATAATTGTTTCCGAAAAAGAGCGTTCGACAGAAGATAGTCAATCTCATCTTCATCCGGAGCACAGGCGAGTAAATCAAGCCAGGCGTCGATTAAGGTGTTCACGCTTATTGGCAGTCCGCGCTTTACAGCAACTACCGCTTTCCGATAATCACTCAAAAGACGTCCTCCTTTCCAAAGCAGTCGTTTATAATCATCGCACAGTTGTATAAATTACTGCACTTATCAAGATGTTTTGAAAACTTGGTCGTAAGCTTAGCCAAGTATTCTGTATTGGTTATCTTGACAGATTCAAAAAACTCTTTGTTGTTCTTTATTGTTTCGTCACGAAAACTATCCATAAAAAGCATCTCAAAGAGAACTTTCGGACGGTCGTTTGCGTATGCACACAAAACCTCGTGAAACTCATTGCGCCAATTATCCATCAAATAATCGGTTATCTTTGTCCATCCTGAATTTTTAGCGCAGCATCTCATTAACACGCTGATAACGTACTGATTGTGATATTTAGTGTATCCGCTTATCTTAGGTTGAAAGACCTGTTTAAGCAAGTCATTCACCTCATAGTTTCCGTCTACACAGAGCGTTTTTACAATCAGTCCAAACGACTGCACGTTAAAAATGTTGCCAAACCCTTCCGGAGTATGCATTCCGTAAGACATTGTTCTTTTAAAAGTTTCAACATCCCACTTAGCAAACAACCAGAGTATGTCGTTGAGCATCTGTACGCCTGACGGAGTTACGTCATCTTTTGTAGCAAGTCTGCTCACAGCGTAAACAAGATTGTCCCCTTCCCAGCAACCGTTAAAGAGTGCTTTTTTCAGGGAAAGAGATGGAAGAGATATTTGAGTTGAAACGTCGTGTCGCTTCTCCAAACTTAAATATGTTTCGAGTAAGCTCGGTAACGGAACCGGAACTCCTCGCTCGGCGGCAAGCACCAAGCTTGGTATCTGAGTATCATCAAAAACCGGAGCTTTATACATTACATTCACCAACTTTCTTGTAATAATTAGTGAACAGTGTAAAGCTAAGTCTCGTTTCAACATCTAACAACTCTTCCGAATAGTTTTCGAGGAATTTCTCGTCGAAAACGCCGAGACTGTAAGCTTTAACGAAGCATCTGCGATATATTACAGCAGTGCGCTTTAATGCTCCGAAGCAAAGTTTTGGTTCCATTACAGCTACCTTGTGAAGCAATTTTGAAGCAATACTTGCATCAAGCTTTTCTTCAGAGGACGCAACGATGATATACGTAACAAAATCCTTAATTACGCGATAGTTTTCGGATGTCGGCGAATATGCGGAACTCATCCTGAAGATTTTTTCCATCAAATCACCGGACTCCTCCTGCTTGTATGACCTCAGTATTTTTTCAAACACCGAGTCATCCGTAATCATATAGAACTGTTCCGTTGGGAGGTCAAAAACTCTGCGAATGTTTTCTTCACTCCACCGCTGCGTTTTTCCCCACAGCACGTGAAGTACATCACGCGAGCTTGTGTTTTTAAAGCAGGACAAGAGGTTGCTGACGCTTTCGTCAGACAACACCGTTTTAGTAAGACAACTATATGCTTTAGCACAATCGAGGCTCACAGCGCCGGTATGGGCATCGGGGTTCTCAAGACCGGTTACAAGGCATTCAACGAGAGCCTTTTCCGACACGGGAATTCCCGCGTCAATTGCTTTGCCTATATTGCTCAGCATCAGCACTTCTCCTTTCAATATATTTTTTTAAGCCGGTACTGAAACGTACGTCGTACAGCTTATCGTTCGAAACTCTTTCGATATATTCAATAAATCCAGGATACGACATATCAACAGTTTTCACAAACGCATCAAATTCATCTTTCTTGCCGTTCAAGACGGTAAAGAAGGTGTCGTATGACGAGTCTAAAACTTTCAGTAAATACTCAAAACAATCTGACGAGGCGGAATGTATCCACTTCATTACGGTAAGCGTGTAATCAAGAAAGTCTATTGTATTATCCTTAAGTTCTTTTCTTAATCGCATCTGCGCGACAAGAAGTGATATTCCATCCATTATATTATTGAATTTTGCAGGTTCACTCTGCAAAAGTGTTTCAAACATTTTTGGATTCCAGACAGAACACAAACGTAAGAAATCGCAAGATTCATTACGAAAGTATTCTCCGTACTTGGATTCATCCCGAATGTAATCCTGAACAATCAGTTCCAAATTATTTCCCTTAAACACCACATTTTTCGACATAGCGTCTAAAAGAATTTTAGCGGTACTGTCTTCGTTTTCTTTTACATCACAAACGGTTGGTCGCGATATGGAAAGAAAATTCAAGATGTCAGGAATTGAAGCTTCGGTTATCGGCACGCCGCGTTTTGCGGCTAATACCAACTGAACGAAGTTTTTGTTCGGGTTTTCACCGCTTTTATTCATTTTTTACAACTCCTTTTAATGACGCAATATTAAAACGGAAGTTCTAATTGCATAATAAGAAATTCGCGAAGGGACATTGGTTCGTCCGGGTAAAAAGGTCTTTTACCCTTGATTGCCTCTAAAGCATCGTCGTTTCTTATAATCTCCTCATCAATCACACCGTCTGCAAGATGGCTGAGTGTTCCGAGATTTTCTGACGCACCAAGTTGTAATCCTTCAAGAACGAATGCTCTGTAATTTTCCCAAGCAAAGTCGAACATTTTCTTTTGGTCGCTTGTTAATCCTTCAAGAAAAGACAGCGCAACCTGCGGTTCTGTGTATGGGCAATACCTGCGAACCGAATCATAAAAGATTTTGAACGATTTTTCATAGCTCAAGCCTCCGGCGTGCAGCGACTTGATTATTTTAAGCGCCGCACCCGCCTCATAATACGTCTCGATTTCGTCTGCGTGCCAGGAAAAGAACAGTTTAACGAAATCTTTATCCTGTTTCAGGAGATATGTCAAGCTTTCTTCGGACCACGGGGTGCTACTGTCGTGCATTTTTTCGATTATGAAGTGGAACATCAGGTAATCGGAAAAATCATTTTCAGTTTCGTAATCGGCGAATAAGGTTTCCGTATCCAGAAAACGACTTGAATAATACTTCTTAAGCAAATCAATAAGAACAACGACGTTCTCTTTTTCGGTCGGAAGATTGATTAAAATCTCACTCAATTTTGAATCAAGTATATCGAAATCTTCCTTGTTCAAATCTCTCCGCCTATTCCAAACATTCAGCCGAATTTGTGCGACTGACTCAAAAGAAGCAGGTATACCCCTTTTCAAGCATTCAATTGCCTTTACAGCGGCGGTTATATCTTCAAAGCTCATATACAATCTCCTTTCTACCAAGCTTCTTTTCTTGTTTCACGCTTACTCCTGTTTCGGTCGTAGCGCTTAACATTTTTTGAAACTCGGGTAATCGGGCAAACGCCCCAAGTGTTGCGTCTTTCCGCGTTTTCAGCCTTACGCTGCTTTTTGTTTTGGTTTTTCATAGAATTATTCCTCCTTAAAATAGAAAAAGACCGCACACGCCTGTTACAGCATATACAGTCTATTTTGGTTGACACATAAAAACTGCCACCCTCGCGGATGACAGTTGTTTGTTTATTTTTATTGATATATTTGTGTATATAATACCACAAAATCACGGAAAAGTCAACGTTAAAACGGCAAATTTTCCGCAAAATACATACAGCAATCATATAGATTGTTATTATTTCCGAACGGCTCTAAATCAGCAGACTCGAGTTCCACAGGGTTAAAAACCACTTTTTTTAATTTGTCTTTATGGGCTTCTATGGCTCTCAACGAAAACGCATCGTTTGAAATTGCCGAAAGCAAAGCTCGAGGACATACATCTGCAAACGTATCGATAGCCATCATTACGGATTCAATTTGGTTATCGAGAAGATAATCCATAATTTTACTGACTGAACAGCGATATTCAGGGCTTATTATACGATTATCCGCACAACACCATATCAACCTTCTGGCAACATACTCGTTAAATATTACATCGTCCTTCGTCTTGCCTTTTTTGAACAGTCTATTAAGAAGAGCTTCAACACGAGTATCTGCGCACCTTGCGTATTGCTCTGCAAAGAAATCTCTTGCCATCAATGTAAAGGATTTTTCATTAAAAAATGACATTAACTGACCGGAATTAAGTGAGTTAATTTTATCCTCTGCAAATATTTCTTCGAACGTCTTTTTGTCCCATACAGAGTTGTTTTCAACAAACCACTTCAAACGAGAGATATCCTCAGGAGACAAAGGAGGCATAACCTTGTATCGCAGATAGTCGATAAGTTGAATTAAATCATCTCCTGACCATTTGAGCTGCTTAAGCGTTAAGAGTATGCGGGTTGACAATTCGCGGTACTGAGGGATTCCTTTGTAAAACAACCAACTGCGTAAAAGCCTGATATTGGAAATAGGAACTCCTTTTTCTGCAAATTTAATTACATCCTCGAGTTCAGCTCTCTCGTACGGTCCGGAATTGCGAACACTGTTCATTTCAACACCTCCCTACATTCCTATTGTATATGTTGCGTTGTGAACGAATTTTTGCCAAAAACGCCCGAGCAGGTAATCCCACTCGAGCGTAAAAAAATTATTCGTTATCTTTTTTTATATTAACGACGACCGCTTTATTCTGAAAGAATATGTTCTCGACGTCGTTAATTTTTCCTTCTTTTATGAGTTTTTCACTCACTGAAGACAGATACTCCTCAAGCTGAACCATATTTTCATTAGCCAGCAAAACTTCCCTGAAATAGGGGTTAGGCAAAACAAAAGCATTCAGCTGCTTTGAGGGTCTGTTGAAGTACAGGATTATTCCGGTTGAAACCGCAGGAATTACTTTCTGCATTTCAAACGCTTTTTCCTGAGCTGCGGTCCCTTTGATTATGTTTTTTCCTTTATAATCAATTACCGGGATTGCGTAAAGAACCACAGCGTCTCCGTAGACCGGCTCGCAGGTAGCCTTTAACGACGCAAAAGCGTCGTTATCGGCAAGATAAGCGTCGATTCTTTCCTTGGTTGTTTTCTCCATATCAATCACCTCTGCTTATCTTTCTTCACCTTAAACGAGCGGGATGTCGTCTTTTTGTAGAACGACTGTATCAAACTCTTAAGCTCAGGATGTGCTTTGAACAGCTCGGAACGTTCCTTCTGTGTAAAGGATTCCTTTTCGGTCTCTTCAATACTCAGAACGTACTTCGTACCGTCCTCTGCTTTAACTCTTGCTCCCTTCTGACCTCTTAACAGCTTTGCGATATTCGAGAGATGTTCGTTTGCCTTTTCAGTCTGAGCGTCAAGTTCTTTCTGAATTTCCGACTTACGTGCCTTCGCCTCAAGATACAGCTGAAGCTGCTTATTAGCGTAACCGTTCTTTGTGAAATCGATTACACTTGTGTTGACGGTCGGCTCGTAAGTAAGAATAGCATCTCTGACGTCTCCAGAAATCTCAGGGGGCTTCTTCGCAAGCACGTGCTTATTCCAGAAATCCGACGCAACCTTAACAATTTCAGTGTCCTTATCTTCATCTCTGAAAACGAGGTGCGCGTAATAATTGTTGTAGTTGTTATCAGCAGCACAAGCAATGATTGCAAAGTCGTAATCGCCTATGAGCATATAATCGGCAATTTGGTCCTGATAGCTTTCAGGCGGAGCGTCTGTCCACTTTTCCGCTATCTGATACGGAGCGGTTGTTTTGCACTCGAAGATTCCTTCGAGAACTCTGCCGTCCATAAGAGTAAGGCGGCAAAGGAAGTCAAAGTCTGCAAGTAAACACGGACAGCTTTTAAGTCTGTACATATGTGTGTCTCTGACGCACTCGATGCCTGAGACTATAACGACTTCGCCGTACTTTTCGGAGAGTTTTGTTTCAAAGCTCTCTTTGTATCTGTCCCAGAACACTCTTTTGCAAAACTGCTCGGCAACAAACGCCTCCATCGCGTGTCCGAAATCGAAGAGATATTCTTTCGAACTCTCCGGTTCGGGAGCTCCGGTTACGGGAATCTGACCTATCTTATCATAGTACAGGTCAAGAACGTTTCGGAAATGTGAATGTCCGAGAAGTATGCCGATGTCGGAACCGCCAAGTCCGGTTGTGCGGATTGACTCCCAGATATTCTTCCTGAATTTATTTGCCGCCTGCTTGTTCCAGTCGATAGTCGACAAAGAACCGTCGGGATTATCGATGGTATTTACATCGAGTTCATCCTGTGTGTACAGGTGGCCGTCAGGGGCTGTAAGAGCCCCGACGTCGCAAACTACATCCGGCAGATTTCTCTGTCGGCCTATCTTAAAAGTGTGAGCCATTAAGCGGCACCTCCAACGAAATTATCACCGAACAGTGACATCTGATTTGCGTCCGGCTTAACCTTTGTCCATTCGCAGGACTTGGTATCGTAAGTCGGATAATCGATTGTCAGTGCGTGTCCGATGGTGTTTGCCATCATCCACTTATCGGTTTCAGTCTTGAAGTTTACTCTTTCGAGTATCTTCGTGAGACTGAGATAAATGAACTTGGCTGTCGTTCTGCTTCCCTCACCGAACATCTTGCCGATTTCCTCGCCTATATCCATAGCTACAAGCTTGGGAAGACCGAGTCTCTTTGCAATGTTGAGGAAGCAACTCTGCGGATGGTTTATGGCAACATATGTCAGTCTGATAAAATTCTCAACCGACTTGTTAACCATATCCATAGAAAGCGAAAGGTTCTCGCGAACCTTCTTGATTCCGTCTCCGCCCTTATGGATTGTTTTAAGGGCGTTGCCCGCCATTATGGTGTAACGTGTACCGTCTTCTGTCTGACAAAGCAAACAGGGATATACGTTTGCGCCAGAATCGGACGTGTTACTGGTAACAACGCGGATTACCGGTGCTATAAGGCGAGGGCTTTTATCAAAGCTTTCCTTGAGGGCGTCTTCGTATGCTTTAACAATTTCCTTTTCGCCTGCAAGAGAATACTCACAGCTGGCGAATTCAGGTGTAATTATTCCGCCTACAAAACTACCCTTGGGGAATTTTGAACCAAAAATATCCCTTACGGAAATGGGCTGATACTGCTGCGAGTGAGCTGCGTAAATCTCACCCTCAAGCTCGTTGAGTATCATATTGCCGCTTCTGTACGGAAGACAGGTGTTCATAACCTTTACCCAGTCGTTCTGGTTGAGGTCGCCAATCGTCTGTCCGCCTATACCGGCTCTCTGAGGAAGCGAATACTTGCCGTTTTCGTTAAGCACGTAGTCTCCGCCTACCGACTTAACACGATAGGTGTTTGTTTCCTCATCGAACCTGACTCTTGCTGAAGAAATGGGCTCTTCGTGCCAGCTGGTAAGCTCGTCGAAGCGCTGAGTTGCCTCAATAAACGCCTCTTCGTTTGAAAAGGAGCGTTCTCTGTTAAACTCTTTCATAATAATTCCTCCTTCAATTAAGCTGAAGCTGCGTTACCGTCGTTTTCGGTATCGTCAGTCATTAAGGCGGCGAGTTTCGGATACATAGCCATAATGGCTTTCTTGCCCTTTTCAAGACGCGTTCTGACCTGCTTAACAGTCAGACCGGTTTTAAGAGCAACCTCAGCTATGGTCTTTTTCTCGTCAGCCGGCGTTCTGATGCCGTAATACTCGACCAGAACTTCGCCTACTCTGTTCGGCCAGGAAAGAAGACGGTTTACGAAATCGTTATCTTCTTCCGCCTGCTCAAAGTCGGCATACTGGTCTTCTCTGTCCGGTAAGTCAAACGAATCGTCATCATCACCGTTTGCAAAGCCGTCAATGTAAATATACGAAATATTACATCTCTGGCCTTTATCGTTGAGGAAGTATTCCTCGCCGGTATCGGCATCCTTCTGCTTCTTTCCCTTCGGGAACTTAATAGGCGCCGAATTCTTTGCGGTGTTCTTTACCTGAGCGTCAACCCAGTATTTGAGATAACCCGCAAAGTTTGAAAATTCGTCCTTCGCACCCTCATCAAAGCCTTTAATGGCGCTCATTGTTGCCATAAGAATAACTTGTACAATGTCATCCTTGTCAACAACGCTTTCGAACGCATTGGAACGGCTGAGCATCTTGTGAGGAGCCCAGTTCTTCAACGCGTAAGCCATTATATCAAGCTCCGCATCTTTATTTCCCGCCTGTGCAAGAATAACAAGGTTATCAAGACGGTGGTAATAGAGATGTTTCTTTGAGTTCGTGATGTCGTCGAAGAGCTCAGCATATCTTTCCTTAAAGAAAGCAGTTACATCGAACGAACCAACCGCCAGGTTGCTGCCGAAGTCTGCACTTTCCTTCTCGGTAAGAGAAGCCGTTAAATTCTGCTCGAACTCGTCGAGTGAAATACCCGAAATATATTCATTAAGGCTATATTCCGGCTTGTTTTTCTTTGCCATAAGTTTTACCTCCTTGGCATTTAGTGTATATACAAATAAAAAAAGAGCCATACAAACTCTAACTCTCCCGAGTAGACGTGTATAGCTCTGTATTTTTTTCACATTAAAAAAGCCACCCTCGCGGATGACAGATTTAATAGATATCTTTTATTGTATATTTGAGTATATAATACCACAAATATCCTTTATTGTCAAGAATTATGTCGTATTGAGATGTCATACAAACCCATTAAAATATATGTTGAAAAGTCATACGATTCAGTAATGCCTCAAAATTGCATTACAATTGCATTACTCGATACATTCAGCCTTCCAAAAACCTAGATTTACCGCCGTTTTTTCCCATCGAAAAAAGTTCGAATCCACCCGCTCCCACCATTGAAAGCAACAAGAGTTGTGCATCTCAAACAACACAAGAGTGCTTGAGAGTGCGTGTAATTGTGCAAATCACACGAAAAAACTTGTTACTTTCACCATCATTAACCGTTGTGTTTTTCGTAATTGCAGTACAATTGCATTACAATTCTCAACGGTTAATATTTTTTGAGCGGATAAATGTGAACAAATTGTAAACTTTTTATGCGTTACTCATCCTGCGAGAACTTAAGACCTCACCCATCGGTGCAAAACTGAAGTTCTGTGCAATATAGTCGTTATACGCCTTCATTTTCTTATCCTGAAGCTCCTCAAAAACATCACAATAGGTATCGATTGTAGTCTTAATGCTTTTATGTCCGAGTATCTTCTTGAGGACAGCATAATCAACTCCGCCTTCAATACACCTCGTAGCGAACGTGTGTCTCAACATATGCTGGTTGGGATTATCAATGATGTCGTACTTTTCGCATATTCTCCGAAACCTTGAGTTTACCTGTTGAGTAGATATAAGTCCGTCCTTGCTCTGATTGGGAAACAACAGCTTTGGATTTTTGCTGTATTTTTTTAATGCAGGATACTCGTGCTGTAAGTAGTAAGTTAAAGCATCCTTCAGTTCCGGCGGCATATATACAGTTCTGATACCGGCCTGTGTTTTCGGAGTTTTTCCGAGAATAAGCTCACCGTTTGACAGCTGCGTAACGCTTTTAGTTACACGTATAGTTCCGCTTTTGAAATCCAAATCGCTTGTAAGAAGTGCGTTGATTTCCCCCATTCTGAGTCCCGCATACAATTCTATAAGCATCTGGAAGATAAAGTCATTACCTTTCTTACGGTAGTAACAGCTGTCCATTTCCGCACCTAAAGCACGAATAAACTTATTTTGTTCTTCCTTGGTAAAGGCGCGAACCTTTTTATCAACCTTATCGCTGAAAGGTCTGAAAACATTGCTTTCGTCGCAGAAAAAATCCTCCGAGATTATTTTCCTGTACCTCGCAATATTAAAACCTTTCTTTAACAGCTGATAAATCTTATCGATTACAGACTGTGAATACGGCGTCAGTGAGGAAAAGAACTCAATAATATCCTTCTCAGCCACGGTTGTTAAATCCATATCAGCAAGCGGTCGTTCCAGAATAGTCTTCAGGGTTTCTTTCTTTCTGATATATGTAGCGCCGTTAATCTTGTTTTGCTGAAACTGCACCTCTACATATTCTTCAAGAATGCCTCTTAAAGTATGTCCTTCCCGCATAGAGTTTCCCAGCAGGATTTCACGTCTTGCAGCACGAAGCTTGTTACGAACAATCTTTTCGGTCTTTCCGTAATATGACTGACGTCTCGGCCTGCCGTTTTTGTCGAGGACATTGGGATTGGTAACCTGTCCAACCCACATATTTTTCTTTTCATTATAATAAATAGTACCTTCGCCGTTATCTTTTCTTTTTACACTCATTGAGTGTACTCTCCTTTCGTTATGTATTACGGCGATAAATCAAGGTATTAAGCATAATACCACCTTTTCGCCGCAAAAGTCAACCGTGTGTAATTCGAAATGGTTAAGCTATCTTTCTTCTCGGAACGCTGAAGTATTTAATTACAGCGTGTATTTCCGCCTTCTTTTCTTTTCCAAAATCGCAACAGGGAAAATCAGGTTCATCAAACAACTTATTTACTGTATTTCTCCCCCACCCTGTTAATTTCATTACGTCTTCTACCGATAAAAAAGCTATCGCTGATACGTTTTCTTTCACCTGAGCTTGTAATTCAAGTAGCTCTTTAATTTTCATAATCTGCTCATCAAGCTGATTAAGTTCATCGGTATTGTTTATTTGAATATTCACAAAAATCCTCCTTAAACAACAAAAAAGCCATAAATCCCGTTGCCGAGACTTATGGCTATTTTGGAGTTGTTTTTTATTTTTTATTATATGTTTATTTTAGCACACGGAAATTAGCGTGTCAATAATTTTTTATTATCCCGCTTTGTTTCCCC
>Ga0310694_10005786_pt1 | contig 11782 bp, 25 predicted proteins | sample 174DNAGHGhighgp2_FD_203884 | JGI IMG/M metagenome (GOLD analysis project Ga0310694, IMG submission 203884) | Sheep rumen microbial communities from Palmerston North, Manawatu-Wanganui, New Zealand - 1742 DNA GHGhigh gp2 (v2) (version 2) | ecosystem: Host-associated > Mammals > Digestive system...
TCGCCTTCTTTGGGCGAATGAATGGATTAGTAATCAATTATTAACATTTGAAAGCGAGGGACAGGAAGATGCAGACGATTAAAAACTGGTTCGGTATCGAAACCGCTTACCGCTTTGAATGGAATGATGTTCGTTGCGGAATTACCATCCTTAATGTGGTTCTGATTATACTCTTTGGTTTGCAGGTATCGTGGTTCGGACTTGCCATTGCCCTCTTCGGCGTATGTAAAGACCTCTCTCAGCATCGGCATATCAATGATGTTCTAATGCATCTCTCAAGCGTAGTTCTCAATCTTTATTTCCTTTCCCTCCTCTATGGCGGTTAAGCCGCCATTACATACTTAGGTGTTAAACACCTAAATCAAACAATTGACTTTCTCTAAAATTGTGATATACTATAATTGTTCCAAGGGGAGAGGAAAAGAACCCAGCCCGACTTCTTCGATACATTACGGAAGAAGTGCTAAAGAGCCGCTGTGCATAACAAACCTCACTTGCAAGTCTCCAAGGAATGAAAAAAATGCTTGACAAAAGCAAAAATCCATGATATAATAACTACGAAAACAGGGGAAGGAAAACCCCACAAACCAGAAAGGCATTTATTATGAAGAAAGCTACTCTCGAAACCATCCGTACCGCTCTGACCGATCTTGGCTACGACAACGAGAATGTTCTCGCTGAACTGGATGCCGAACTGAACAAAGGTGCCGCTGAAAAGGCCGCTCGTGCCGCCGAGTATGAAGCCATCCATACTCTGATTGTGGATAATCTGACCGACACTCCCGTGACCGTGGCTGACCTGTTTGCCGAAATTGAGAGCGAACTGCCGGAGGGCATGAATCGCCACAAGGTGCAGTATGCTCTGAACAATTTGTGGCAGGACGAGATTGTCAAGATTGCCGGCAAGCCTAATACTTATCGGAGGGCGTAAGCCCTCCTCCTCCCTTCGGGGTGTTGCTAAGGTTTGAGATGGTTATCTTATGGTTGCCCGCTTGCGGGAAGGTTAAGCAACGAAAAAAACCAGCGTAAACTCCCCATCTTCCACAAGGGTTTCCGAGGGTCTTTCAGTGTGGCTAAACAACATAAGCCCTCCTTTTATGGGAAGTGACAGTGGCATCGGGGAAGCCACCGAGGTAAACTGAAAGGTGATTACGTATAGACGATTGCAAAAGTTCGTCTATAGGAGTTCAATTCTCCCACTTTCCACCATGTAGCGGTCTAAATTGAATGTGCCACGACCCACGAAAAATATGGAACATTCACCCGAGCCGTAGGGCAATTCGGTTATGACCCGAGACGTAGCCGCCAGCGTGAGGATTTAAGTCTCGGGATTTTTATTATAATATATTTAGGTGTTTAACACCTAATAAAAAAAAGTCCTTCGGATTATATCCGAAGGATTCTTTTTATATAATCACAGAAGGTTTCCCACCAAGTTTTTTCATATCGATAGAATGTATCTACAAGGATACGATAAGTGGGATACTTTATTTTAGGATTATTTGGGTCAGGTTTAAGAAGCCATAATTCATTTTCATATTTATCTCCGGGGCCAACCCAATTAGTAGGAAGCCATTCTGTTTTTCCTAATTCATGCACAGACCCGAGAATATTCTCGTCTGACAAATTGCCATCATACTCTACACCGCCATAAAGAACCTCACTACAGCCGAGTTTAGAATATATAAGACGTTTCACTTTAATTATTTTCACCTTCCTAACACCCTCCTATATGCTATTTTCCAAGCTATACGCAATGCTTCATGACTTGTTATCTGTTGAGTTTTTCCTGTATAATGCACCAGAAGATCATTATTTATTTGTTTATATTGTCTTAAATCATCATCATACGCGGCAACAAGATTCAGAATACGTTTCTGATAGGTTTCAATTTCTTGAAGTTCTGCATTCTTATCCGACCCATCTGGGAGCATTTCCGCACTTCCCTTACATAGAATAATCTCATGACAATAGGTTGTCATTGTGTTCTTAAGTTCATTCAGACTATTTAACAGTTCTTTCATCCGAATATCTTCGCCGCTCCAAGTATCAGTCTCTTTTTTCCTTCCAAACATATCCTCATCTCCTTTCCGATTACATACATATTATATCAAATTTAAATAAATAGTCAACAAATTTATTTAGGTGTTTGACACCTAATTCCCAAAAGTAGGGATTAGTCCCTACCTTCAACAATGGCTTTAAACATTGCAGTATCAGCAAAAGTATCACATAATTCAAAATAGGTTTCTTCATCAACATAAAACCACTCATCTGTATGCAATGCCACAGCATAAGCTTTCTTCCGCAAATACGCGTGACCATTTGTTTCCGCGTCACCTTTTGTTGTCAAACAATAACCACCAATATAAATCATAGGATTATATGTAGCATACTGCCGAACACGAGTCCGAATATTTTCACTACTACCTATCTTCACTAAATAGTAATTCTTACCATCCGGATTAGTTCCTATCATTCCTAAAAAATAAACTCCAGAAGCATTAGGTAGAGTATCATATTCAGCACAGGGCATATCCATAATCGGTAATGTTTCTAAATCTGTGCGCTCATGCACTCCGGTCTTATCATAATAGTAATACTGTTTCAGCGCTCTCCGACAATTACTATCAAGTGGCGCTTGAAATTCTCTGAACACTGCATCAATGTAAACTTTACGAATTTCTTCTCCCGGCAATGTTAAACTGTCAATCATATCTTTCCAATCAAATTCCTCAATACGTGCTTGGATTTTTTCTTCATACTTAGCCATAATTAGTTATCCTTTCCGGTTTCTCAGTGTTTTCCTTCACTTCATGTATAGAGTATAGCATAGACAAGAATAAATGTCAAATTACAATCTTAGGTGTATAACACCTAATTCAATAAGCTTTCGCCTATTCTACTTTTTTCCGCCTTATAGCACATATCCAAATAGAAAGCACTACCATTTCTGCAAGACATATCCAATACATTCAATTTCGCTCCTTTTCTTTGTATATAAAATAGCATTTTAAGTCATTAACTTTTTGCTATTCTTCTTTGGAATCCCGTTTTGACCCCTCATATTTTTCCATGCTTCATTTTCATTGGTGAGTTCCCATGGAGCGCCGTAACCATAATCATGGAAATACTCATCACCATATGCCTTATATATTCTTTCAATATCATCTATCTTTATCAACTTGTCATCTCTATCATAATGCGTTTCCAATACTAATAGTAATTGCTTTTTTGTTAGTGCAAGCATGTTTTCACCTCTTCACTATACAGTAATTTTTATTATATTAAACTTCTCTACTATAAAAGCACCAATTACCCGAAAACTTATATTCTAATTTAAAACCCTCAGATTCTAATATATGTCTCATCGTATAATTATCTTCCCATGGAGTTGCGCCAATTTTGCCAGTCATAACTTTTTGAATTTTACGAATAGCAAATCTTGCAATTCCCTTGCCTTGATTTTTCTTATTTAAAATACATAGGCGTTTTATTGCTGTATATCCATAATCAGGTTCAGGCACAAGAGAAACAGTAGCAAATACTTTTTCTTCTTCTGCAACTACATACATTCTTTCATGTAGGAAATCAGATAGTGCATCTTCTACTCTGATATAAGGAAGATTCGTCTTATATCCAATCGCACGACAAACTTTCATTAAATCTTTACGTGTTGCTTTCCGCAATTCCATCTCTCTCACCTCAGATAGAGTATATCATAGAAGAAGATAAATGTCAAATCCAAAATTTAGGTGATCAACACCTAAATCTAGCACTTGACAAAATCCCTAAATTGTGCTTATCCCCTTGTATACAGTATTTTTATGGCGACCCTTCTGGCATAAACATCTCGCCGCTGTCAAGTATTTGACAAGCCGCTGCATCAAGCTGCCGCATAAGCTACACCTATAAATAAGCTGGAAAGCTGCAAATATTTGACAGAAGCTGGAAAGCTGGGTCATAGGAGCTGGAACTTTTGTCAAGTGTTTGATTGACGCAATAAAAAAAGCAGCATAAGCTGCTCAATCATCATAATAAAAATATGCTTGAAAAGTCTATGATAATCTCTATGATTTTAAATGCCGCACTAATACATCCTTATTAATACCTATTGCTTTACTACACGCTCGGATTCCAGCGTAATGTTCTATCCGTCCATCTAAGTATTCTACTCTAACTTTTCGTTTCTATTTTACGCCAAGCATTATGGAATTACGCAATGCCAAGTTTTCTTGCTAAGTAACCCATTCTAAATTAGATAAATTATTATTAGCAGGATTTCTATCAATATGATTTACCTATAAGCTGGCTTGGTCTTCACACGGCATAAAAGTTTCTAATACGATTCTATGAACATTTTTAGTATAGCGTTTACCATTACAATATAAACAAATAATTTTATATCCGTCTGTTTTAGTCTACTATTTACGAATAATACCGGTTTTATCATTGCGTATTTCACCAGTATCAGATACAGAAAAATTAGGAAAGTTTTTTATTTTTCGCCATTCCATATTCATCACCTCTTTGTTGTAGTATAACATAAAATTATACAAAAGTCAAATATTTAGCAGCTGCAATACCCCACTTCTAACGCATTTGATAATTTTTCATTTAAGCTGGAAAAGGGTATAAAACTTTTTTAATACAGAAAAAATTTTTAGCTTATTACTATTCTAATCTCACTATATATATGTATAAGAAAGTGTGAGGGAGAGAGACTATAAGCAAACAGTCAGTCATATATACCATTTCCGTCAGATAAGGGGGATCCGACGAAAAAATCTATTGCGGAAGGTCATAGATATATGTTAAAATAAGCTGCGTATTTTAATGTGTAGAGAGGTTGAGAAATAAGTTAGAAAATAAATATTTGACTTACGTTGTCAAATATTTGACAAGTTATTTTTCCGTATGATATAATAAAGAAAAAAAGAAATATTTAAAAAAATTAAATAAAAAAATAAAAAAATATTTGACAAAAGTCAAAAATTAGGGGCACACCTCCCCAATTTCCCGATTTAGAAACCTCTATTCACAGGCTCCCCGATAGCTATCGAGAAATACCAATATACACCTTTGTATCGAGAGCCAGCTGGCGCACTAATTACCCCGCTCTCCCTTTCTTGCTTATTTATTGTAATGTGAGTGAGAGCGAACTTTACTATTAATTTTTCTAGGAGATGATTTTTATTGGCATATATTATTAAATCATATAATAAGTATAATAGGTGGGATAGGGAGCACGCCCTACATATATTTAGTGTTAATGAGAGGATGTATGCGATTATGGAAGTGGGGATGGAGTGGGGATTGCCGCAAGTGCCTGGGTCGATGGAGTATGAGGAAGATTTGGGGATGTACCATATATATGATACGGAGGAGTAGGCGGTAGAGTTTATGCATTTGATGCATTCGCTCAATTGATACGAGACTATACATAGTTAGCACGAAGCTATATGTAGTTGCGGCGCGAAACCATACAAAATATGGGCGTCAACGCCTATTTTCTGAGGCACCCTATACTATATATAGTTATAAAAATATATATAAATATTTAATATATATAAAAATATAGTATACTTATAGTGTATAGGAAATACACTATAGGTAGAGGTGAGAGTATGAGAGTGCATTAGGATGTGCATGAGTTTGCTACAGAAGATATTGTTGAACTAGTGCGTAAGACCGACCTCTTTGATATGAATACTTTCCTAGTATTGAATGGCGGCACGGGTGTTGGCAAGACAACCGCTATTATGAATAGTGTGCTTGAAGAGCTAGATAAGAAGTGCCGCGGGCCGCAAACTATGCTTGTTGTTGAGAGTAGAAGTATTACGGTTGAATAGTTGCGGCATAAGTATGGAGAGACGGATGTATGTTAGCGGCTTGCCTTTGCTAATATGATTGCGCGCGGCAATATCGACTATGATTGGGTTGTTATTGATGAGTGCCACGGACTATTTAGTGAAGCAAGCTTTGCAGAGGACGCAACTATTATTGGAGAGTGGATAAGGAGCGGCCGCACCTACTAGCATATAATATTTATTACAGCAAATGATGAGTATTTTGAGGAGTTGTCGAAGTAGTTTTTCGCGGAAGAATGCAACTTTATTTATTTGTTTCCGGACTTCATTAAATACGTAAGCAATACGTATGTAAAGGAGATTTAGTTTATAAAAACTAGGAATACGAACGCGACACTGGAATACTTTATTGAGTAGGAAAAAGGAAAGAGAGGAATTATATTTCTGAAGAGCGCGAGTAAGGTTAAGGATTGGTATTTTAAGTTGCTGGATTTGAAATTGAATGTGGCAATGATGGTCTCGCGCGCAAATGAAACCTCCCTATCTCTAAACCACGTTCAGGCAAATATTGCAGTCAATGATTTGTTGATGGACTTGAGCGGCGGCGAGAGCGGCCTTACGCTTGCGGATTTACAAGTTGCGGCGGACAAGTAGAGAATTGCAGACGGTAAAGAATCACTATTTGAAGCTCTTACAAACGAGCACTTACCAAATGATATCTCATTTCTAATTGTAACGGATACGTTATAGGAAGGTATATCACTCATATTCCCCAAAATTGACTTTATGATTATTGAAGGATATGGGGAAGTTGAGATTAGATAGAAGGTTGGCCGCTATCGCGGCAACCTCGATTAGCTTTTTATTGTATTTAATCCTAGCAATGCAATGCGCGACTTCCAAATCTAGTCAAAGATGTTTGCATACTATAGGAAGTTGTAGGAAGATGGAGATTAGGTTGAGCTTGCGAAGTAGTATGGACTGATGAAAGGCGCGAAGTTTAAAGTTAAGTATTTAGTAGAGCGGCAATTTCAAAATGGAACTAAGTCATATGAGGTAAATGAGTAGGCTTACTTGCACCTCCTAAAAGACCACCGGGATTATTTGAAGCTAATTTCAAATCCAAATGAAGCGGTTCAAGAGATGTATTCATATTTAGGAGCCAGTCCCAAAATTGTACCCCCAAATGAGATTCGAATTTCAAATTAGAAAGATGCGCTATTGGAAATTGCAGATAGATGGCGCGGTATTCCCTTAAAGGGCCCCGCCAAAGAAGCATTGATATAGGATTTTGAAGCAATGGGGATTAAGGATAAGAATTATAAGAAAATAACTTCATTGCGCGGATGTACCACACTACTTACAGAGGCAGAAATAGTAGTAGCTGAAAAACAGGCTACACTTAAAGATGTAGAGTAGTGGCCGCAATACCTTACTAAAGTAAGGGAAAAATATAGGTACATTATTTAATTTGGTACTTAGAGACATACACCTCTTAGTATGCCCTCTTAGTTACATACATGCATTTTTTTGTCGGCCGGGAGCCCGCGAGGGCTCCCATCTTTTTTTATTTGACAATGAGTTGAAATTAGAGTATAATAAAAGAAAAAAGGAATATGTATATATTAAAATTGTGTTTTTAAAATAAAAAAATGTAATTAAAAAAAACTTTTATCTTAATAATCCCTAATCTTACCTACTCTTTTTATGGAGGTGATAGAAATGAATGAAATTACTATTTTGCAACGCTTAGTTTTTGAAGCTAAGGTACAAATTAATGTATTAGCGCAACTATGTAATTGTTCTCCTTCAGCAATTGCCAATTATATTCGCGGCACTTCTGTGCCTTCTGGTACTAAATTAATTGGTATTAAAGAAGGAATAAATAAATATAAAACACTAATTAATAGCATTATAATGGAGTGATGGCACAATGGCATCTAAGACTTACGCAGTTTTTACTTGGAAATTAGCAAATAAACTCTTCCAGCGTGGCTTCAAGCCAGTTGGAAAAGCACTAAATTATAAAGACCCTACCCGTGAGGTTATTCTCTTTGAAGATACACCAGCACTGCGGCAAGCAATTAAAGAACTTACTAGCAAATAAAACATTTTAATAGCATTTCAAACAGGATGTGATAATTATGGCGAATTACGCTAATCAAAAGAGGATTACATTAGGTAATCTGAATGATATTAAGCACCATGAGGGAGCTAAAGAGCAATGGCTACAACCCACTAAATGGGAGCCAATAAAAGAAGCAATGCGTATCCTCAATGGCAATGCATTTAAATTATGGATATATTTGCTATCTTGGGAAGGACAAGGTTATTATGATTTTTCTCCAGCAGATATAGCTAAAACATTAAAGATGAGTGATGAAGGCGCCCGAACGGCGCGAAAAGAGCTCATTGAAAAAGGATATATCGTAGAAATAGATGAAAAGAAAATGATATTTTATCCAATATCACGCACTACCGTGGCCGCCAAATAATTTGGCTGAAAAGTGTCAGATTTTTGTGCCATTCATTCACTAAAAAATCTGACATTCGGTGTCAGAAAATTTGACATTAAATGTCAAAAAATCTGACAGGTTTGCCAAGTTTTTTGGCGCAGGTGTCAGAAAACTTGGAAAGTAATATAAATATATAATAATATATATAAAAATATAAAATAAAAATATTATAACAATATGCGGCGGAGCCTACCGCGCCTGGCGGCGCGGTTCCGCCGAGAGGGCTTCGCCCAAATAATTGACATTCTTATAATTTATGATATAATTATAGTATAGAAAGGAGTAAGATATGAAATATCCATTCTTATATCCATACTTATATCAACAATGCGAAAATACGTTCGGTTATGATGACCTAATGAAACGATTAGGAGGATACAAAATACTCCTGTCAATACTTGATGTCAATTGTAAGAATAATGAAGTTACTGTATTTATAGAAAATACACTTACAGAAGAATATAATGAGCTTATGGATTTTCTTGATGGAAATGGTTTTATCATTGAACATATTATTGATAGTAATGATAATAATATAGTTCATATTATGCCTATGAAAAGGAAGGATATAAAATGATTACAGCCGCAGAAGCCTACACCGCTACTATCAACAATCGTGAACTTAATTCAATTCGTAACCTAATTGCCGATGCAATTCGTAGCGGCAGCTTTGAATGCCATTACATGCGCCGCACACTTTCTAAAGAAACACGTAATGCCTTGCGGCGGCTCGGCTATCAGATTTCTGGCGCCGCGCCTTATATTATTAGTTGGGAGAAATAAAATGGATGAGGATATTGAGTTCCTGCGAGATTTCCTAGAATGCGACCGCTATCGTATTGCTGAACTAGTTGATAGCGTTCCAATTGCAATGCGGCAACTTGGAAAGCTTTTGCGCCAGCATGCTGCGGGCCCATTTACTATTGTATATCGTAACGAACGTGACCCTATGTATGAGCTAATTCAGCTATTGGATGGTAATAATTTTGAAGTACATTATGGTTTTACCTATATGGGACTTATGGCCGCAAAGATTGCTCCATTTTATATGGAGATTATTGAAGTTGAGTATACGCCGGAGCCTGAAGTACAATCATGTAGTATGGCTACCTATAGTGAATATAATAATTGGACTTTAGATTCTCCAGAAATACGCAATCCACCAAGGCGCGGTTTGCGCGTAAAGGCACGACTAATAGATGAAGCTCTCTCTGAGATAAAACCCCTGAAGCCGCCTTAGCGCAGAAAGGAATAACATTATAGAAAGATATATTGTAAGGAGAGGAAAGATAAAATGAACTATAACAATGTATGGTATTTTGCCTATGGCAAACGCTATTATTTAACACATCCTTGGCAATGGGTAAAGGAAGCCGTATATAATATTCGGGCGGCTTGGCAGCGCGCAACTCGAGGATGGACTTATGTGGACGTATGGAATATGGATACTTGGTTTCTCCATACCATTCCTCCTATGCTCCGTTATTTGGCAGAAAATGGTAGTACATATCCTGGAGTTGAGCCATTCGATGGCGAATACGGGCCGCAGCGTTGGAAAGACTGGCTCATTGAAACCGCAGATTTGCTAGAAACTGGCCTTGAAGACTGGCAAAATGAGCATAACGAGTATTATGAGGAATATATGGAACATTTGATGGATGATTGGGAACCGCCCAAGAAGGATGAAAATGGTTTTCTTGTTCATAAGTCGCGCGAGTTTACTGAACTTGACAAGAAGTATCTTGCGCGCGCAAAAGAACTAATGAATCAGGGTGAAAGAAATGTTCATGAGGCTTTGGATAGAATCTCCCAACATTTTTATTCACTCTGGGATTAAGGAGGGTGCGCGATGACGTCTTTATTGAAGCGCAATGGGCCGAAGTTCCATTGCTCAAATTGTATGATGGAGGTTCGCCCGCAAGAAGGTCAACTTCCAATTGCTTGTTTCTTTTGCGGATGTATCTTCAGCAATTGGGAAGAAATCGCAATTGAGGAATATAAAAAAGAATTAGAACACGCGCCGAGTTATCTTAATCCGGCAGGAGGAAAATAATATGAAAGTTACTTACCTTGAAGAGTATACAGTCCTATCGCCGCTTATCCGTTCCCATTACTGCGCTTGCGGTAATCACTCGCCTCGTCTCGTGGAACAGATTCAGCCGCTTACTGAATATAAATGGCGTGTAGAATGCTCTGAGTGCGGCCGCGAAACGCCTATGTGTGCCACATCTTCGGGCGCGAAAAAACTTTGGAGTGACGGTATCACGTGCTAACAATGTTTACTGCGCTTGAGGCACGCGCATCTGCATATCTTGCTACATCAGAAGACTATTCTATTTATCTTCATATCGAAGAACGCATCTTAGATTCAGTACAATATGGCGGCACTTCCATCTTGTATGGCGGCAAAATTACACATAATGTAGTAGATGCCTTGCGCGCGCTTGGCTATGCCGTAACCCATCTTCAATATGAAGGCAAAGAAAAAATGATACGTATAGATTGGACTAATATTATGTGCCCGGACAGTTTACTATGTCCGAAAGGAGTTAATAATGACGAGACAGGAAATGATTGAGAACTTGGAATATCTAAGTGGTGGGATTAATGCCCTTCTTACTATGACTAAAAAGAATAGCGAATGGAACGAACTACTTGATAGTTGGGCTATTATTGTTGAGAGCGTAGCTAGCGCATTGGAGGATGAAGAACGTGCCGCGGACACTTGAAGAACTCGCAGATATGATTGCGAAACGAGATAATATTAGTTTTGAAGAAGCAATGGCGGCAGTAAGAGATACCGCCGCGGAAATGGAAGATGCCTTTTTTACTGGAAGTCTTACACAGGCAGAAGATATTTTACGGGAAGATTTAGGATTGGAACCCGACTATTTGGACCTCTTTATTTTTTAACAATAGAAAATAAAACCATAATTTAACTGCCATTAACGCACCTCTCATTAGAAATAACTTCTAATGAGGTGATATTATGGCAGTAACAATTCAACAATTTTTAAACAAAGTCGCCGTAATTAAAGCTACAAATCCTAAGTATCGCCAGCCAGGGGATGGGTCTGATGGCACTTGTGATTGTATTGGTTTAGTTATCGGCGCTATTCGTCGTTGCGGCCTAAAGTGGGCTGGTATTCATGGCTCTAACTGGGCCGCGCGTAAAGAAGCCGTCAATTTCCGTCACGTTACAGATGCATCGTAGTTAGAGTTAGGTGATGTTGTATTAAAGGGGTATGCGCCTGGAGCTACTGGATATAATCTTCCAAAACGTTATAGACAAGGTGGCAAATATTATAATGGCGATTTAACTGACTATTACCATGCTGGTGTGGTTACTTCTGTTAATCCATTAACTATTACTCATATGAGTGCAGGTATGACTGTTGATAAGAAGTTAGGAAAATGGAATTATGCATTTCGCGCGAAAGCGCTTGTAAATGCAGG
>Ga0310694_10005787_pt1 | contig 11780 bp, 5 predicted proteins | sample 174DNAGHGhighgp2_FD_203884 | JGI IMG/M metagenome (GOLD analysis project Ga0310694, IMG submission 203884) | Sheep rumen microbial communities from Palmerston North, Manawatu-Wanganui, New Zealand - 1742 DNA GHGhigh gp2 (v2) (version 2) | ecosystem: Host-associated > Mammals > Digestive system >...
AAGAGGCGCTGGATTTCTTCATGAAATCGGAGCAGTTCCAAGGATTCGAACTCCCTGAATATTTTGATTTTGACGTGGTCTTGAACCATGTCAAAAAGACCATAGGTGACAAACCATATGAAGAATGTCTGACAGATATGTCTCCTGACAACATTCCTGATGTGAATCTCGATATCCTTTTGAACAAGGATGGGCATTATGCCGTTCGCCCTTTGATTCTCGCCAATCCTTTCCTGTATTATTTCTTGGCAAGGGAGATGTGCTGCCCGTCGGGATGGGAGGCCATACAAAGCTGTTTCAAGGCATATGCTGTGCCTCATCTCACCTCCTGCGCACTGCCCGTGATCGTTGAAAAGGTGGAAGAGTTTTATAAGTCGACAACCATCCTGAATTGGTGGAATACGATGGAGCAACGGTCGATAGAATTGTCGCTTGAATATCGCTATATGTTCGTCACCGACATCACCAATTGCTATGGCAGCATCAATCCCCAGTCTATCGAATGGGCTTTGTTGTGCAAAAACACCAAGCATGAAAACAACGACAACATCAGTTTGGCACAGAACGTGCAGAAATATCTTCGTGCCCTTCAGCATGGTCACAACATCGGCATTCCCCAGGGAAGTGCCTTGTTCGACTTTGTTGCGGAGATAATACTTGGCTATTCCGACCTTCTCTTGAGTGAGGCGCTGCAAAAAGAGAAGATGAAAGGCTATGAGATCATTCGCTATCGCGATGATTACCGGGTTTTCTGTGATGACAAGGACACGCTGGAGCGCATCTCCTTCATCCTTCAGTCGGTCCTGGAAGGCCTGAACTTCAGGATGAATTCCCAAAAGACAAAGATTAGCGATAGCATAGTGACGGATGCCATCAAGCCCGACAAACTGTTTTATATCTACAACACTCCCGTTTTCAATAAAAAGGGGACCGACTTCGATAGTTTCGAGAAGCATCTGTTGTTCATTCTGATGTATGGTCGTCAGTACCCTAACAGCGGACAATTGAAAACCTTGCTGTCGGATATTGACAAGCGCATCGAGAAATGGCTGAAACCATACGAAGTGGAAGTGGAACTGGTTGATCTCATTGAAGGGAAAACCGTAAAGAAGAAAGAGAAACGCCAACGCCTGTTGACGGGTGGCAGCGTGCGAGCCATGTCGGCCGTTGCCACACAGATTGCTTTAGACAATGTCACGGTGAGTCATTATGCGCTCCGTGTCATCAGCCGCATGGTGGATTCCCTGAAGGATATGAAGGAAAAGCGCGACATTATTGACAAGGTTTACACCAAACTCTGCAAGCAGCACAATTCAGACTACAACCAGCTTTGGCTTCAAAACATCACCTACACACAAGACAAGAAACGCAAGAAGTCGCCCTACACCATACGTCTTTGCAAACTTGTGATGGGCAACATGGATGCACCGCTATGGAATAACAGTTGGATGAAGCCCGAACTAGTTGAAAACATCCCTTATGATTCCATCGTCAACAAGGAAACCTTGAAGAAGGTGACACCTGTGATAGTGTTCAGAGAGACAAGAGCTTACAACGAGCAGTATTATGTCTCAATAGAAGAATGGGAATAGGGATGCTGTGAGCAACAATCTAATCAGCCTTCCCTACATACTTCACCTTCACCCCTTCGCCCTTCAGCACATCTGCGAAATCCTGGGGAGTGAACTCCACCGGGTTCTTCGTCAACTCAGGGACGTTGTAGCTCTTCATCCATTGGCGATGGAAGTCGGGGTTCTCGACGGGGAGCTCGAAGGGCTTGGAGAATCCACCCTTGCCGTCGAAATGGGCGATGTAGGGACGGGTGAACACACCATCGTTGCGGCGTGAGGAGAACACCACCCACCTTCCGTTGCTCGACCAGGAATGATAACTCTCAGCACGGGCGGAGTTGAGGGCTTTGGCAGGGACGGGAACGCCCAACTTTGGCGTGCTGCCACTGGTGGAGGATTTGTTGTCACTGACTGAGTGCTTGCTGTCATTGGCGGAGGATTTGTTGTCACTGACTGAGTGCTTGCTGTCACTGGCGGGACTCTCGTTGCCGTTCAGGTCCATCAACCAGAGGTCGGCGTCGCGATGCCAGATGTGGAAGCAGCCCCATTCACCAAGGGTGAACATCAACCATCTTCCGTCGGGTGAGATGCGGGGTAGTGTGGCACTCATCCCAAGGGTGTCGGCAGCAAACACCAGTTCGCGCTCCCCGAAGGTGCGTCTCTCAGGGTCGAACGCCTTGCGGTAGATGTTGTATTTCAGCTCTTTGGCCTTCAAGGTGGCCTCCACGGCATCCACGCTGTCGCTCTCATACTCGAAATGTGCGCTGCTGAAATACAAATACTTCCCGTCGGGCGACCAGAACGGGTAGGTCTCAAACTCATCCTTCACTCTTTCTATCGTTGTGATTTCGTGGCGCTCCACGTCATACAACGCGAGGTCGCTCTCGGCATCCAACACCTCGATTTTGTCGATGTCGCTCGTGTGGAAGTTCTGCACGGTCTTGTTGGTGGAGTATGCAATCAGGGGGAGCGATGGGTGCCATGAAGGGTATACGCCTGCGGAAATCAAGGAGTCGTTGGCCATGTTCACTTTCTCCACCTTTCCGTCATAGACGATGACGGTGCCGCCGTTGTTCTCCCTGGCGTGGAACTGTATGCGTCCGCCATTGTATTGCTGGTAGTTGTGACAGTTGACGCACTGTCCGCCCGACTCCGTACTGCAGAGCATGTTGTCCACCATCACGCGCTCGTCGTAGTTCTCCAGGCAGCGTTGGTTGAGGGTGAGTTCCTCGTAGGAGACATAGGAGGGGGCGATGACGCGGTAACTAAGATAAGCATCGATGCTGTCGGGTGAGACATGGATGGAGAAAGGCTTGAAAAGCACCCATCTGCCATCCTTCCTGGCGAACACCTCCACGGTGATGTCCTTTCCTACGGCCTTGGCTGTCAGCGACTTCCACTCATCCATTTCCGGGCATACCTTGACACCGCCATACACCAATTCTTCTCCCTCGGCAGAGAAGCGGGTGACCATTTCGTCCACAGCCAAGAGCAGTTCAAACGACAGAGGGGCGATGTTCACCGGTATGGTGACATCGGCATAGTCGGGGTAGATCTTGGGCGACACCTTGCCTTTGTCGTATTGCTCAGGTACGGTGGGCCCGCACGACAGAAGCAGCATCGTGGCCATGGCGGCCATCATCCATTTTCTCATGGTGTTTTCTCTCGTTGCAGGGAAGGTGTTAATAGACCATCTCATGGTAATGGTTGAAGAAAAAGTCGAAGTAGTAGGTGTTCTCGAAGCGGGCGCGCATGAGCGGCTTGATGTATTTTGCCGTCAAGCCTTGAGAGAGGTGTTGCTTGTATGTCTCCATGAAGGCGCGGCAGCTTTCCACCACCTCCTTGTCCAAAGGCATCTTGCTGGTGTCCAACTTGTCGTCCATCTCACCGAAAAGGCAAGCCGCCTGCTGTATGACACGGGGCACGCGTTCCGAGTCGTGGCTTTGCATATAGGCATTGAACCGCAACCAGAAGAGTTGAGGGTCGTGCATCTGCATCGCAGCCATCAGCGACAGTTCCTGCAAGAAAGGATTCTCACTTTCCGACCCGGCGAAATGTTCTATGAGAAACCGCTCTTCCTTGGCATTGTCGCCACTGAGGTAATTCTCGTCCCCGAGGAGTTGCAGCACAGGCAGCAATTCCTCGTCGTGCATGACAAGTTGTGGCTTGTGGATGTATTGCTCGTATTTCAACGCCCATTTCCGATGGAAGAGGGTCTTTTTCAGCAGGCTGATGTATTTTTGTGCAGCATCCATCTCCTTGTTGGCAAGGAAGCATTTCACCATCAGTTTCATGTTTTCCACGCGCCAGCCATATTCCACCCCGTCCTCCATGCACCATCGGAAGCAGTAGTTGGGAATGCCGTATTGGAAATAGAGCATCTTCCCGTCCCAATGCACCATCCGGGTGGGGAAAGGAGCGTTGGCGGCTTTCGCCCCGTTGCGGTAGTCGAACATCTCCTCGCCGATTTTCCCCGTCCGTGAGAGTGCGAGGTTCTTCATCAGCCACATGTCCCGTGTCGGTTCGTCGGGCGTGTTCTTCGCTATCTTCAACACACCCTCCCAGTCGCATTGGTCAACAAGGCGTCGCATGGCTATCTCGCGATGGAAATTGCCATCTTTGTACCAGAACACCGCCAAGACGACCGCCAGAACGACAACCACCAGCCATTGCAGCCATCCTGCAGACGCTTCGCTTGACCTCCCATTTTGGGGATTGGTACTCCGATCATTCCCATCACTCCCGGCATTCCGACCACTCCGATCATTCCGACCACTCCGATCACTCCGATTACCCCGACTCTCCTCGCTATTGGAAAAATCCTCTCGTTTCTGGCGATAGCATAGTGCCATCACCACCAGACTCGCCACCGTGACGGCAATGGGAATGTGGTAGGCGGGAAAATTCTCCAACCTCATTCGGAAGACGGGCAATGCCGCCCAGTAGATGTTGACCAGAGGGGTTTGGTGGAACAGGTGACGGTAATAGAGCAGTGGCACAGCGGCGATGGCAAGAAGTGCTACAATCGTGTCGGCCGCCGCCCATGCTTTCCCATATCCTTCCAATTTCCAACCGATTAAAGCCATGAGGAATGCAGCCAAGAATGCATAGAATCCCATCAATGGATAGAAGCCGGCGACCGTCAGCAGCAGGAATGCCGTTCGAAAGTGGCGGGGTAGGGCGCGGTATGTCCTGACCAACGCCACTGCACAGAGGATGCCGAGGGTGGGTATGAAGAAATAGCCACGCAACTTGAGGTAATAAATCCAATAGCCCAGGTCTACGTTGGCCAACAGCAACATGGTCACAGGGATGAGTGTCACGCACATCCATTTCGCCGGGATGTCGAAGGTGTGCCCCAAGAGGAAAGTCAGCAAGGCCCAGAAGAGGCAGAGCACCGTCACCCCCAATGCAGGAAGATGAAGCAGTTGGGTGAGGAACGCGCCAGCCCACGAGAGCATTCCGCCAGGCACCACCATGCATTGGTCGAAAAAGAGCGGGGTGTGCAGGAAGAGGTTTTGCTCCTCCACGCGTGCCAGGTAGTTGTATTCCGTCCATGTAAGTACCACCCCTATGGCGAAAATTACAACATAGGGTAGGAAACCACCACGACGAAGTAGACGAACGGCGGTTGCATATGAAGGCGTATGTTTGTATCTTCTCATTTAGCAAATGTTCGGGCGGGCACAAGACCCGCCCCTACAGCCGCACCTCCATTCACCACGAAAGGAATGTATGTGTGGCGCAATCCTCAATCAATCAATACTTAATCCATGTCATTCATATTTCTGAATGAACTGGATGTTGTATTTCTCATACTTGTTCAGTTCGCTGGCGGGGATTTCGTCGCGATTGCCGGCATACCATTGGAATTGGTTGAAATAGTTGCGCAGGCTGGCATCCTTGAATTTCCTGTAATGACGTGCATAGATGGCATTGCGCAGGATACGCAGTTCACCCCTGTGGGCGGCGATGTCGCTCTGGGTGACGTAACGGGTGGCAAGCCAGTCGAAGATGGTGCCGTCGGCAACAGCGCCTTTGGAGGAACGGGCAGGGGCCGAATAGGCCGAGCCCACCACCTTGCTGGCGTGCATGTAGCCCAGCATGTTGCCGGAATTGTTGTACACTATGCACCAGTTGTTGTTGTAATTGGTATAATAGATGGGACTGCCGTCTTTGATTTTCGTCACGACGGCGTAATTGGTGCCAGGGCCTTTGCGCACATTGGTGTAGCCACCTTCACGGATGACGCTGCCCGACAGCAGACCGGCGGGAGCGGCGGCAGGTTTGGCTGCTGGCTTGGCTGCCGGCTGAGGTGCGGGTGGGGCGGCAGGCTGTGGGGCGGCAGGCTGTGGGGCGGCAGACTGTGCGGCAGTGGGTTGTGCTGCAGGCTCAGCTTCTCCGGGGGCGTATTTGGCAATGGCATCGAGCACGCCGGTGGCCTTGCGGCGATGGCGTTCTGCATACACATTCATACTCGAAAGTGCTGAGTTGACAATGGTCACCTCGTCGTTGGTCATCTTGTCGGGCAGGTTGCCCAAGGCGTTCTCCAACAGGTCGGCGGCATCATCCCATGTCTCTTTCTCCCATTTGTCGCAGTCGGAGGACATCTCATTGCTCAGAGCCTCTATCTTTTCCACGGGGGTGGACTTTTGGGCGGCTTTCAAACCCTTCTTGAAAAAACATGATGCTGTAAAGAAGATGGTGGCGAAAAGCAACAAATAAACAAGTGGTTTTGATCTCATAATCATACTTTTCCGCAGCACTTTGATTAGACTTGACAGTTTAACATAATAAACCAACACCTTCTGACACCCTTATTCTGTCCAAGTGCCGCGGATGCATGACAGAAAGGATGGAAAAGGCGTCCTCACGGTTTTCAATCTACAAAATTAACGCTTTTATTTGAAACGACAAAAAATCGATGTTTTTTTTTTCTTGCGTACGAATTATCTTGAATTTTTCAAAATCGCGACTCGGCAGAGTTCAAGCAAGCTTGACTCTGCCCTCGCTGCTCCAAAAATGCAATCTTCAATTTTAGCTTCGCTGATTTTTGTCGCGACTCGGCAGAGTTCAAGCAAGCTTGACTCTGCCCTCGCTGCTCCAAAAATTCAATCTTCAATCTTGGCTTCGCTGATTTTTGTCGCGACTCGGCAGAGTTCAAGCAAGCTTGACTCTGCCCTCGCTGCTCCAAATTAGCTTCGCTGATTTTTGTCGCGACTCGGCAGAGTTCAAGCAAGCTTGACTCTGCCCTCGCTGCTCCAAAAATTCAATCTTCAATCTTCAATTTTCAATCTTCAATTATTCTTGGCTGGTTTGATGGGCGCGCCCATCTCCGACTTCTCGGTGTCCTTGTCATCCAGTTTGAACAGCATGAAGTCGGGCTTCGTTGCCGTGCAGGGTGTCCAAGCGCCATCTTCCTTGCCATTGGGGTTGCTGTATTTCGCGAAATTCGTCCAGGCGGTGAGCATCTTTTCGGAGAGATCCCAGTCGCCTTGGGTCCAAGGACGCCAGCAGTGCTTTAGCGACTTGAAGACGAACCAGAGGTCGGAGGAGTGGAAGGCACCTTTCAGACGGTCGGTGATTTCAGGATGCTTTCCGTCGTCGGGCAGAGGGCGTGCGAACTCATAAGCCCATGCCTTGCCGCCCTGGCTCTCGCGCACTTTGCAGAATTCGGCGATGCCGTCGGCCATATCGCCCATGTCGTCCAGTGTGTAGCCTATCATATAGGGCACGTTGGCAATGGAACCATCGCGAGCTGCCTCGTCGAAACTCTTCTTGCATACGTGACCGTCGACGATGGGCCGATTGATGAGGTAGACATCATTATGTGTCACCGCATTGTAGAGGTCGGCCACGGTGTACATCATCTCTGTCGAGGCGGCACGCAGCTTCTTCAGGTCGGTGAGGCCAGCCCAGTCCATCACTTTCTTTGTGTTGGCTTCCGACTCCTCGAGCGATGGGTTGTAGGTGAAGAAACGGTTCATCGGGGTGGCTGGCTTGGCTTCTTCGCCATCTTTTGCCGGGACGTTGATGCCGCCGCCGCTCATGATGACTGCCTTGTGGAACAAGCCTTGCGCAAGGGGTGACTCGCAGAGCGTCTTCACGCTGCCGGCGCCGGCGCTCTGGCCGAAGATGGTCACGTTGCCTGGGTCGCCGCCAAACTGTGCGATGTTTTTCTTGATCCATTGCAGTGACTGGATTTGGTCAAGGATGCCATAGTTGCCGGAGACGTGGTCGGGACTCTCCGCCGACAATTCAGGATGGGTGAAGAAGCCGAAGACGCCAAGGCGATAGTTGATAGACACCAAAACGACGTCCTTGGAGGCCCATTCCTGGCCGTCGAACTCTGGTTCTGAGCCCCATCCCTCTCGGTAGCCCCCGCCGTGAATCCACAACGCCACGGGGAGTTTCTTGTTTACATCACCCGGTGCTTTCGTCCAAACATTCAGATAGAGGCAGTCCTCGCTGTAGGGAGCCTCATCGCCATATCCCCATTCAGAGGCATAGAAGCCGGGGTAGTGCACGGCCTGGTAGCCGGGATGGCCAAACTTGTCGCAGATGCGGACGCTGTCCCAAGGTACGACGGGTTGAGGTGCTTTCCATCTCAGGTCGCCGATGGGAGGAGCGGCATAGGGTATGCCACGATAGACATAAACACCGGGATTGTCGGCCATGACACCTTGAATCTTGCCGCCTTCGATTTCCAATACAGGATTGTTGGCTTCCTCGCTGCAACCGACGAGCAGGAGCAGCAATGGAAGGGCAAATAGGATTTTTTTCATAAAAATAAATAAGGTTTTGGGTTGAATAAGACATTTTGATAATATAGGGCAAATTTAAAGGAAAATAACAATACACGGATGACTTCGTTTTGCTTTGTTCCTCGTATGTTACACAGGGTGTGGTTTTTGATACAAATGATGTTTCATCAACAAACTCATGGTTGTCTGGTCATCGACGATGTCTGGTTGATGGTAGATGCCTGAATCCACTCTTCCGGTGGAAAACACTCCCAAAAACGGTCGGTGTTTGTCCGTTTTTTGACGAAATTTGCCTTTTTTTTCGTACTTTTTCGCCCAAATGACGTTATTCACTTTTTTCTTTATTATTTTGCACGCTAAAACATAATCGGACATCAATGAAAAGAATCTTACTGACCTTCACCCTGGCAGTGTTCACACTCATGGGGTTTGCTCAGTCCGAGAACGGCAAACTGTCGATCACCACGCAGATGTTCTTGGACGAATTGAATGGAAAATTGGATATGAACCCCAGCACCCAGGCTTCACTGCCCATGGGCAAAGTGGTTATAGGCAAAGGGGGACCTTTACCCGACCGTATGTATGCCAAGCCCGACACCATTGATGGCAAGGTGTATATTTCATGTTTCGTACGCCTTCAGGACAGTGACGATACACAGGAACTCGAATCCTTGGGCGTGGTAGTGCAAAACAAATTCATCAATGGGCTCATCACGGCACTTGTTCCCATCGACAAGATTGAGGAGGTATCTGCCATCAGCAATGTGACACGTGTCAATGTTTCGCCATTGATGAAACCGTCTACCGATGCGGCAAGACAGAAGACCAACACCGACGATGTGCTCACTTGTTCCAACGATGCCCGGGCAGAGGGCCGACTGGTCAGCAAGAGTTCCTTCCGATAGTCCTTTCTGTGGAAATGGAACTTACTTCACCACGGCAAGCGCACGGGTCCTGGGCAATGGCAGCCAATATGGAACCACGTTGCATAGTGCCACGTTCTATGTGACCAATACCACTGCCGTGAGGTTGCTTGGATATTTCGGCAAGTCAAACTCTACAAGTTACCCCACCTATCTCAGGGTTTATGAATGTACGTTGAATGACAATGGCTCGTTGAATCCTGCCACGTCACCAGTCAAGAATCTTGAATTCTCTTCTTTCAGGAAAACTGCCGACTTGTTGGCCGATGGACTCGATGAAGAGAAGATATACAAGGTGGAGGCCGGTGTTTATCGTGGATACCTCTATGAGATAGCATTCCAGACACCACTAAAGGGAAACCCCATCAAAGATATCAACAAGGATGGCCTCGTCAATGTCTCTGATGTGACAGCTCTTGTCAGCATCATCTTGGATGATGACATGGTTCCGCCATTCATCTGGACGGAATACGACCATGACGCTGCCGATGTCAATGGTGATGGCATCGTCAATATCACTGATGTGACTGTTCTTGTCGGCATCATACTTGAAGATTGACATCTTTTGATGTCATCACCCCTATGTGCGACACGGAGCCATGGAGAAAAAACTCCATGGCTCCGTGTCGCATCCTGGGGCTTGGGAAAACGTTATTCCGGGCTTCGTTTGGTTGCACAGGCCGTTACTCGGAAATATGATTTTCCAGGCTTCAGATAATCATCCGTATGAATGGGATGATATTCGGCCGACTATGAATGAAAGGGGACTTTAGGCACGCCTGTATTGAGAATAATGATTTTCGGGCGGGCACAAGACCCGCCCCTACGACTTCGGGAGGTGGGACAACAAGATAATGATTGTCATATGGATGTTTGCGGATAATCATTTTCGGAAAAACTCAAAAGCTTTAGGTTTTGTCTTAGAAAACGGAAAAAATCAAAATTCTTTTGCTTTTTCGCTCGCTTAATCGTATCTTTGTGGACCATCTATAACAATCCACATTATGAAAAAATTATTCTTGATCTTGTCACTCTTTGTGACCGTTGCATTACAGGCTCAGAACATCCCGTTTGGAAAAGGATGGCTGAATGTCAGGAAAGTGGCCGAAAACGCAGTTCGTATCCAATATTATGAGCATACAGCCAACAACGACCTGCCCGACTGGTTGTATGTGAAGCACGACGAGGTGCCTAACGACCTCAAGGTGGATGTCGACAAGCGGAAGCGCACGGTGACCATCAAGGACAAAGGTGGAAGGACGGTTTTTGTTGCTACCAATCACCAGTTGGCCGACGGCGGCGCCAGGCTTGCCATTGCATCGCCAAAGGATGAGTGCCTCTACGGGCTTGGGCAGTTCCAGGATGGCTATGCCAATATCCGTGGCTTGTCACGTCGACTGACACAGGTCAATACCCAAATCTCCATCCCAATGATTCTTTCGAGCAAGGGCTATGGACTGTTATGGAACAATTATGGACTCACGGAGTTCAACCCTGCTGGCCAGCAAGTCAAATTGGTGAAGGCCGAGGGCGTGGGAGAGAAGGAAGAGGTGAACGTCACATCCACCGAAGGTGGCAGGAGGGAAGTACGCGAACGCAATATCTTCAAGGAGACACTTTCCATAACCAAGGAGGGCGACTATGCACTACTGCTCGACGTAGGACAAAAAATGGCTCGCCGACATAACCTGGTCATCGATGGCAACACCGTCATCGAAATGCAGAACGTATGGCTGCCGCCGACGGCATCGACCATCGTACACTTGAAAAAAGGGACGCATGAGGTGTCGGCCGAACTCTCAAGGGGAGACGCCCCTGTGCTGCATTACCAGTTGGTCAAGGATGAGACCGTCTTCAGCTCGCCCGTGGCGGAGGCTGTCGACTATACCGTTTTCGTAGGAACGGCCGACGAGGTCATCGCCACTTACCGTGAATTGACGGGCAAGGCACCGCTGATGCCGCGATGGGCCACAGGATACATCCATTGCAGGGAGCGCTTCCATTCGCAAGAGGAAATCCTGACCACTGCCGACCGGTTCCGCAAGGAAAACATGCCCATCGACGTGCTCGTCCAAGACTGGCAGTATTGGGGCAAATATGGATGGAACTCCATGAAGTTTGATGAGCAATATTATCCCGACCCGAAACTGTTGACTGACAGTCTCCATTCAAGGGGCATCAAACTGATGCTTAGCGTGTGGTCGAAAATTGACAAGAATTCAGAGGTGGGCAAGCAGATGGAACAGGCTGGACATTACATCCCGGGCACCGACTGGATAGACTTCTTCTCTGAAGACGCCGCCAACGCCTATTGGAGGAATTTCAGCCAGAGGCTACTCCCGCTTGGCATCGATGCATGGTGGCAGGATGCCACGGAGCCCGAAAACGATGACCTCGAAGGTAGGATGGTCAACAACGGGAAATGGAGCGGGGAGTTGGTGCGCAATGTCTATCCCCTGTTGGTCAACAAGACCGTCTATGAGGGGTTGAGGAAAGACAGACCGCAGCAGAGGCCGATGATA
>Ga0310694_10005789_pt1 | contig 11772 bp, 22 predicted proteins | sample 174DNAGHGhighgp2_FD_203884 | JGI IMG/M metagenome (GOLD analysis project Ga0310694, IMG submission 203884) | Sheep rumen microbial communities from Palmerston North, Manawatu-Wanganui, New Zealand - 1742 DNA GHGhigh gp2 (v2) (version 2) | ecosystem: Host-associated > Mammals > Digestive system...
GTAGAGGTAATCTGCGATGTGATAATCCAACCTTCAAGAAGGTCAAGAACTTCACGAATAGGAGTAATCGTGTCTGCGCTTTCTCCTGTATTCATGGCATATGAGAAACCGTCAGATGCATCTCGACAAACTCTATCTAATGCATTAACTAAGGCATCATTAGTTCCTTCTTCAATCTGTGTAAGAACCATAATGAATCTATCAAATACAACTCTTGGAATTATCGCACCAATGCGATTTAATGCTTGCGCTCGTTCTTCGCTCGTCATAACCGTACCTCACTTTCATAGTTAGTATACCACATACATTAGCGAAAGTCAATATAATCATTAGGTGTAAAACACCTAAATAAAATAAAAAAGGGTGATTACTCACCCTTGGTGGCCTGCGCTTCGGCTTCACGCTTTGCCTTGTCTTTGGCAATCTTCTCGGCTTTCTTCTGTGCCTTTTCTGCCTTGGCGTCCTGTTTGGCATTATAGGCATCAATTTCGCTCTGCATGAGTTCTCTTGCGGTCATATCCTCACGCAATTCAGCAACGATTGCACCCAGCCGGACATAGCGTTCTTCACCGTTCATGTCGGTAAGAATGATGCCGTTCTGACGATCATTCACCTTTTCAAACAGTTCCACATCACCATTAGCAATCATGGTGAATACTCGGTCACGCAAATCCTTATCTACGATTGCTTTACTTACCTTCGCCATTCTTCATCATCCTTTCTCTCTTGGCTCAATAACATTATATCACTTTTAGGATAAAAGTCAACACGTATTTTTAGGTGTTAAACACCTAAGGAGAGGAATGAAATGGAAGGGGTTATCTACCCCTTACCACTCCTTCGATGCCGTTGTCCTCGAAGACCTTCGTCAGCATATCCTTCTGAATCTGCTTTTTGAGGACTTCGGGCAGGAATCCCAGTTTATCCTCGATGACTTCGGCAAGGGCTTCGGTGATTTCATCGGCATCGGATTCCTTAATCACACGCTTGCCCTCGTAGACGAACACGCACCGGGATACAGGATTGTCCGGATACTCCGGTTCTTCTTCCTCGTCTTCGTCTTCGTCTTCGGATTCATCATTCTCGGCTTCAACCGCTTCAATGCCGTAATCTTCGGCAATCTGCAGGAAGATGCACTTGGCGGCTTCGGTGGCTTCATCTTCAGACAGACCACGCTCTTCACCGACTTCCTGAATCATATCGAGCAGGAAACAGGCATCCTCAAAGCTGATGGCAGTACGCCCATCATCGAGGGCATAGAGCATGGCTTCGATGGGGTCATCCTCTTCGTCCTCGTCCTCATCATCTTCATCGGCAGGAACGATTTCGATACCCATAGCAGACAGGGCGGCATCAACGATATGGAGCATATCGTCCACGGTTTCGTCATCGGGTGCGAAGCCACGGTCAATGGCTTCATCCATAGCGGCATCCACAACATCCTGCAGTTCATCAGCGGTCAGTTTCACATTCAGTTCCATAGCATATAACCTTTCTGGTTTTATAGCGTTGTTCCTTCGCTTTCTTCTGTCCCTTTGGACAATCTTATTATAGCACTTCTACGGAAAAAATCAATAGGGTAATTTAGGGGTTTAACACCTAATATATTATTCGGCTATCAATAGCCGAAGTAATCACGCTCAAATCTTTTTGCTATTTGCCGATTTGCTGGGCAGTTTAACCAACAGATTGCCCAATCAGTAGCAAGATGCTCCCACGGAATCATCATATATTCGATTTGAGTGGGGGATTTCTTTTCCCACTTATCATATTCAACCATATCCATCACGGAACGAGTTGCCCAATGTCCACATTCATGGAGTAGCGTGAGGGTGATATGACTAAACCCTTTTGCGAGAGGACACCGCTCGGTAAAATCTTTGCGGAAGATTTTGTCAGTATCGTCTAAAGAGGGAGGGATTTGCATGGGCATTTTCAGACGAGGAACTTTATCATCAATATCCATCGCCCAATTGTTTTCATGAAACCTATCTCTTGCAATGATGATAGGTTGCCCACAAACGAAGGAACAGAACTCACGAATTGCTTGCAGTTTAGTCATATCTACCCCTCACTTTCATATACATTATACCACTTTTGTGATATAAGTCAATAGTTAATTTAGGGGTTTAACACCTAAGTTATTCAAACGTTAGTTGGGTCTAACGCTTTCCCCTTCTTGTGGAATCATCCACCGATTAACTTCATCGGTTATTTTTTCATAGCCGGAATAGAATTGTCTACAATAGTAATAACCATCAACAATAGTTCCATCATGGAGTTCAAGTTTTAGGGCATAGCAAGAGAGTGCTGGGCACGCTCTTGCTTGTCCTTTTTTGTACCATACCTTACTCTTCGGAATCATTCTTTTTCTTTCCCTTTTCGGCTTCCTTCATGGCTTTCCGAACCGCACGTTCCTGTGCCTTACTTTCTTTTTCTTCCTTGTAGGCTTCGGCGGCTTCATAACCATCATAGGGGATGTAACCACCCTCGCCGTTGCGAGTACCACGAGGAATAGATACTTTGATTTTCGGATACTTCTCGTTGCCTTCGGCATCGGTAACAGGAATTGAAATTTCACCGCTACCAACTACGATAATGTTGGCATCGAAATGCGCTTCAAGAGCATCTGCAATCACTTGCACAATTTCGGTACGCAGAGCATTTTCCAAACTTGCTTTACTCGCCATACTACCACTCCTTTCGGTTTATACGGTTTCCTTCCGTTTCTATAGAAATTATATCATAAATTTTAACTTTTGTCAACTATGAATACTGTATACAATTTTAGGTGTTACACACCTAAGATACTTAATAGGAAAACGGCTACCGCCGAAGCGGTAGCCGGAGTTGGGGATTACGCAAGGCGGTAGGTGTTCGCCTTGCCGGTGGCATCAACCACCACTTCGTCTGCCCAGTAGTTCTTCAGACCGTAAACGATCTTGCCACGGGCGATGCCGGTTTCATCCGCAATCTCCTGTGCGGTCACAGGGGCGGTCGCAGAGGTCAGCACGGCGATAACCTTATCGTGAATCTCGGCGTAGACTTCACGATTGGCATCAGCCTTAGCCTTACCCTTAGCGAGTTCGGCGGTCAGTTCGTCCTTGATGGCGAACAGTTCCTCAACACCATTGGTGTCGATGTAGTTAACGAGGGTTTCCATAGACGCTTTCTTCATAGCGTTCTTCCTTTCTGGTTTGTGAGGTTTTCCTTCCTCTTTTTTACATCTTCATTATAGCAGAAGATTTTGCTTTTGTCAAGGGTTTTTTCAACTTTTTTCAAAGTTTTTTTCAGTGGATTTTTTCAATCCCCTGTCCCTTTCGACATTGTTAGTATATCATAGTTTCAACTATAAGTCTTAGGTGTTTAACACCTAAGAAGCAGAAGGAGAGTGGGTGGGACATTTCTGTCCCACCCTGTCAGATGGTGCTTTTGAAGTTGTATGTATCATTCCGTACAAACTTCTTTATGTATTCACCGCTGAATACTTCTACACCATCCATCTTGATGGTAAAGGGATGAAGCACAGGGCGAGGAAGGATTTTATTTACCTTATAGGAAGTTGCCCATTCTGCTCCCCTACTGATACACTCCCAAAGGATTGCCGACTCAATCTCGGAATCAAACAGACCCATGTGTTCCTCGACAAAATCAGCATCTTCGGTGATGAACTGATAAACCACTTCGGCAGAACCCTTGTAATTGCCTGTATCGGTGAAGCGTGAATTATCTTCACAGAAGGCTTTATAATCGGCATTTTTGGTGATATATTCGCTTGCATATCCCCAAATGTCATATACTGCGATGGTTTCAAGAGGATTATTGCATTTGAACCAATCACAGTTAAAGGCAATCACTTTATCGTCAAAGTCGGAATTGTACGCATACACTTCGGAAATGGAATACTTCACAATGTCAGCTTTCAGCTTACGCATGATGTATCCCCACTTGTCCATGACCGCATCATGCCTACGCATCATATCAATGTACTTCGGACGCTTTTCCTTATAGTATGCGGATTCAAACAGGGGCAGATTGTGCCATACTTGCTCGACAACACAGGATTTGAAATCAACTACTGCTCCTGTTGCCTTGTCCATGATAACCCATGAAATATCATAGCAAAAAGGCTTGTCAAGGCTTGTGGTTTCGGTATCGAGGACGATTGCGTAACTCATTCAAAACTCCTTTGGTTTGTGGGGTTGTTCCTTCCCCTATTGCATATACATTCTATCACACAATATTAGGATTGTCAAACTTTTTCTTAGGTGTTAAACACCTAAGGAACGATGGAAATGAAATTAGGGGAGTCTAACTCCCCTAATCTCAACCGAAGGCGATGGACAAGGCATGAATGATATGGTCAATCAATTCCTCGGTGTAGTTCTGCGTAACCACAACCTTTGTGGAAGTGAAAGGCGGATTCATGTACTGTTCATTATCGGGGTCAGTAATGAGCGTGGTCTGCTTCATATCGAATACCCCGAACATCTTGTTACAATCTTTGCCACCATACCCTTGACAGATTGCATCACCATCAAACAGGACGATAGTGTAGTTGCAAGTGTTCGGTTTCTGTAACTTCATCAAGATTTCCTTCATGTTGTCGGGAATGGTATTGCCACCATTGGCAACCATCTTGCGCTCCCGAACACTTTCACACAGATGGAAATCGTGATTGATAAAGGCAACATCCATTGTGAAGTTACGATTCTTGCGCTCGATTTCTGACAGTACGGCAAGGATGCCATTGGTCAGAGGAACATTCGGAGAGAACGAACCGGAACTGTCAATGATAAGGTTCAGATGGCAAGTACCAAACTTGTTGTTGCCCTGTGTACTCATTGACCGCTCAAAGAACCGATAGTCTTTACGAGCAACGGCACGAGGATTGAACACACCGGAGTAGGCATTGATACCGCTACCGCCTTTGTTCTTCTTGTTGAAATTACCGATAATCATTTCAACCGTCTTTTGGAACTCGGCAAGTTTCTGAACCTGTGCTTCATCCATATTGGGATGCCCACCCAAAGAAGCACCAACCATCTTTTTAACCTGTTCAGCGGTTAATTCACATTCATGCGGTTCACCCTTATAGGCTTCTGCTTCCTGCTCGCCCTCGCCCTGTTTGCCTTCGCCATCGGGGTCACTATCGGCTTTTTCTTCACCCTGTCCCTGTCCCTGTTTTTTCTCGCCGTTGGGATTAGGTTTACCCTTGCCGTTGCCGATCTTATCCATACTCTTGGGTTCGCCGTCCCCTTCATCATCTCCACCGTCCTGCGGTTGAAATTCTTCGGGGTGTTCCTTAAACTCTTTACAGATAAGACGATACAGGTCATCGACTTCATCTTCATAGTCACCTGCACAGGGGCGGTCATACCACCGTTTAGAAGCACGATTCAGAGGGGCGTATTTATTGAGGATGCGATTTACTTCACTCTGAACCTTGCCTGTCCCCAAACCGAACCGAACTGCATTGAAGTATGCTTTCTGATTGTCTGTTGCTTTGGGAGCATGACCACCATGAATATCATACAACTGCTTGCGGAAGTCTACACCATGATAGTAGTGGCGAAGGACGGTTTCAATACGTTCGTCCTCAAACGTATTGAGTTGGAAGGAGTTATTCATCGCTTCGGCAGGAGTAAGGATGGCATGAGATACTTCATGGTAAAGCATTGACCGAACCGCTTCTTCCTCTGTGCAAGTAGAGGTTTCGGGCATGGCTTTCATCCGATGGGCAATAATGGGATAGGATACTACGATTTTATCTTCCATCGGGTCATAGAAGGAAGTTTCTGCTTCACGGTCAAGCGTGATGCCGATTCTGCGACCTGTGTAAAAACCGATAGGCAGGGTGCTAACGATTGATTCACACTTTGCGAAGGTCAGTTCCATTTTAGTTCCTCTCTTTCTGTTCCTCTTGGAACAATAACAGTATATCAAAGAATAGTGAATAAGTCAACTTTCTCCTTAGGTGTAAAACACCTAAGGAGTCTATGAAAGAAGGGGCGAGGATTACTCCTCGCTCCACCCGACAATGGCTTTCGCCAACTGCTCTGCGGTCAGAGCAAACTCTTTGGTTTCAGAGCAACGGTCAACCAACGGCTCGGGCAATCCGTAGGTCATACCACCGAGAGAGAGGTTCATCGTCCCGATGATTTGAAAACCATCATGGATGTGTACCGGACGGTTCTTGTAGTAGAACTCGCTCTTACCATCCACAATGCCCTGCAAGAACCGCAGAGAATCAAAGGGAAGAAGATTGATTTCATCGAGGACGATGGTTTTGCCCTGTTCCATACAATCCCACAGGAGTGAGGGATTAAAATCGGGATTACCATCTTTGAAGATGAAATCTTCCATCAGATCGGAAGGGAGCATCGAACTGTTGCACACGATACACCGATTCTCGCTTTCTTCCTGTGCAATCGTGGTCTTACCTGTTCCGGCAGGCCCGAAGTACACTTTGAATCGGGTATTGATGTGGGAAGTCGGCACACCATACTGTGCAATATCCTTCACAATCTGCCCGAACTCTGCGCTCTTGACCTTCTGTGCAACTTCCTTCACATAGGAAGAATCCATCAGTGCGAAGTAGTTGTTCACATAGTCAGTAGCAAGTTTCTTGCTCTGACAAGCCATGAAAGCGAAGGTGTTGGTGAACCGGAAGGAAGGAGTAAAGGAGAACTCGCTGAAGAAGTCCATCAGATGCTTGATACCTTCAAGCAGAACTTCCTTCGGGTCACGGACAGGTTCGGGTTCGGGTTCGGTCATCCCAAAGATGGCAGGATAGCGGTTCGTGGAAATAATCTCACGGAACAGCTTAGGACGGTCTGCGTATGCGGTTGACCGCATCACATTGTAGAATCCGTCATAAATGGAGTAGTCAGAGTTGGAGCGTTCGATAACGTAGGAAACATTATCCTTCTCGCCGTAGAACGCACCGTCAGTGCTACGCTTGGTAATGGTCATTCTTTCAGATACTTTCATTTTTCTTTTCCTCTCTCATTTCGTTTAGTCTGTTCCGTTCTTCCCTCGGAACAATAACAGTATAGCAGATACTTTCTTATCTGTCAAGTTGTGGGATTAGGTGTTAAACACCTAACGAAAAAGAAGTTGCGATTAGACCAATTTCTAATCGCTACGGCTGGAGCAAGCACTCTCCGTCTTACCGTCCTGCATATTTGGTTCTCACCTATTTAGAACCGCCCGGAAGGATAGGGCAATCGTCAAAGCACACCTTTTTCTTCATTGAGGAGAAGTCGCATCACAAACTCCCAAGTTCAATCGGGTAGCAGTTCTTCTTCCTCTAAGTGCTTGGAAAGATACATCCTTTATCCCTTGAACAATTATATTATAACATAATTTCAGTAAAAATCAAGTATTAAATTAGGTGTAAAACACCTAAGTTGTACGGACAAGGGAATTATCCCTTGTCTGCGAGTTCCTTCAGAACACGAAGGATTTCACAGGGTTCGTAGGCTTCGCCATCCCATTCGTTTCTGATTCCTTCATTATCATCGAACAGAATGTCATCACTTGCCGTCATCCACAGTTCTTTCGGTACTCCGTATGCCGTGATGTGAATGGCATCGAATGTAACCGAGCCGAGGTGGGTATGTAACCATTCCAGCTTGACTTCCGTTACGGCTTTATCATATTCGGCATTGGAACACCGAGAAAGCCAGCTGATGATTCCGATGCGGTATCCGAGCTTCTGGAGCTTATTCAGATACCGAGCCAATAAACTCATATTGTGCATTACTTCGGCATCGGCATAGGGAGATGGGTCAAAAGACCGCAGTTTCGGAAGCCAATCCGGAACATCGTAAAAGCGGTTCAGAGTGCCATCCATGTCAAACCAAATCGTTCTCATCGTTCAATCTCCTTCCTTCATTCACCATAGTTATTCTATCATAAGTTATGGGATAAGTCAAGCAGAACTCTTAGGTGTTAAACACCTAAGAAATGAAAATAAAATAAATAGCCTCCCCACGCACCGGGTGGGGAGGCAGAACAGAGGGTGTACCTCTGTTGTTAGATTAAGCCTTGGTGTAGTAGGACTTCTTATCGCCCTCACGATTGCCCACAGTGAGGATGCCCTTTTCCACAAGGCGCTTGGCGCTGGAACCAACTGCCATGACAGTGACATTCTCGGCAACCTGACCGGACAGGGCGTTCAGAATGTCGGTGGCAGTATACTCGGTGAAGGACGGCAGAGCGCCAATCTTGGCATCGAGTTCGTCACGGCGAGCCTGTGCTTCGGGGTTCACACCCTTGACCTTGACAGGCTTGGAAGCCTTCTCGGCTTCACGCAGAGCAACTTCGGCTTCATAAGCCTTGTACTCGGCAATCGCCGCTTCGGCATTGAAAGCCTTGTGAGCCTTGGTATCCTTTGCCAGGGCATTGGCAACGGCAACCTTCACGAAGCCTTCATCGGTGGGGATAACCACGAAATTGGTCTTGTTCTGACGAGCCATGCTCGCACCGGGGATGGACAGGATAGCATTGAGGATTTCTACGTTAGTCATAAATACTCCTTTTACTCTGTGGTTTAGTTACGGCAGACCACCCTGCACAAATTTGGTTTCTTGTCTTTCGACATTTATATTATATCAGATTTCCACTTGATTGTCAAGTGTTTAATCTGTTATTTTTTGTTCTTTGGGAGAAGATTTTCTTTTCCCTTGGAACAATTATTATTATACTCAAAATTCGACAAAAGTCAACTACTTAATTTAGGTGTTTAACACCTAAATCAGTGGAAAGGGCATAAGCCCTTATGACACGAGGCATTTGATAATCAGCACGATAATCAGAATGGCGAGTGCAAGTGCAATCGGAATCCACAGGGGAGCGAGGACCCATAACCATGACCACTCGATTACATGGCACAGTTTCAGAACGATAAATGCTACCGCCAGAAGGGTGCTGAACAGGCCGCCGATGTTCACATTAAGAGTTTCGTTTTTCATTCTTCTTCCTCCATCATTCCATAGCGTTTTAGGATACGCTCGATCTTGGGTACATCGGTATCATTGCAGGTAACAGGGACTCGAATTGTGTCAGCTTTCTGACAGACTTTCAGCTCCCCGATACTACAACCTACCTTCGATACAATGTAATTAATTACATGAATCGACACACGATTCTTGGGTAGGTAATAGGTGCGCGTGGTCACAGCTCACTCCACCTTTCCAAAACGAACTTCGTAGGACTGGACGAACTTCTGTTCCCACTCGGCGAGGGACTTAATAAATGCAGTACGTGCATCCTCGGTTTTGAAGAAGTGATACCGACCGAACTCTTTCGCTACAAACAGAATACCCATTTTTCATCCTTCCTTTCTCGTTCCTCTTGGAACAATTATATCTTACTACAACTTATGGGATTTGTCAATCATTATTTTAGGTGTTAAACACCTAAATAGTTTAGGGACTCTTACGAGTCCTGTTCGTCAAGGCGGTGTTCCCAAATTTCAAATTCGTAATCACCGCAGTAGACTTTTTTAGTAAAGCCATCCCATACGGTTTCTTCCGAATATTCTTCGCCGTTACCTTTAGCGAACTCGATGGCATATTCGGTTGCTTTTGCCGGAGTAGAGAACACACCATAACAACCTACTTCTGCTCTATCACTGCATACTTGTGTTAAAGAATATACTTTCATTCTTATTCCTCCTCGCACATAAACGTCCAGAAGATAAAGCCAGGGTTAGCAGCTTCTAACTGGAGACATAGTTCCTCAGCTCGTTCCTCAGTAGATACGATCTTATAAGGAGTAGCTACACCAGTATCTTCCAGCTCTTGCATAACAATATACTTCATCATTCGTCCAGCTCCCTTCCTTTATGCTTCGGTTTCTTTCTGCGCTTGTCCTCACGCACACGGGTAACACAGTATCCTTCGGGGAAGGACTTGCGTTCAGTTTGGAAGATTTCAATCCATGTCTTTGGTTTCTGCTTACCTTTCTTACTCATAGTCCATTCCCTACCTTTCAATATTATTATATCATAAATTCAACAAAAGTCAAATAATAATTTAGGTGTTAAACACCTAAACAGGAATTACTCCGTTGGCCGGAGTAATTCAATGAGTTCTTTGGCGGTGCGTGGAATACAATCATCTTCTGGCCCGATGCCCATAGTTTCAAAGTATCCCTGACGGTTACAATAGGAAAAGCCATGGATAACGGCGTCGCCATTGGGGTAGGCCGATTGCGGAAAAGTCCACTGGTAGCCATCCCATATGGTATGCCATTCAAATACAATGCCTGCCTTTTTCAGAAGGCGGTTGAGCCGCCTTCTATCATTAGCGTAGCTTTTCTTACCCCATCTACTCAGCTTCTCCATATCGTTTTACCCCTTTCAGTATACTTACTCTGATTGTAATCAACTTTCTTCCGCAGGTAAGCAGGAACTTTCTTGGCACCACCAAACACAGCTACCAGCTCCCTTTGTGTGGTCACATACATGGTAATAATCTTTTCTTTAGGTTCATCCTTGATGATGGTGATACCTGTATCAGTAAGGCAAACCCAGCGCCCAGCTTCATTAAGACTGAAACGGACATACTTTTCTTTGATAATCTGACCGATACCAATATCATCAATGATATGCTTTACTCGGTCTGCTCTCTGAACTGCTACATGGTAAGTCATCTGTTCCTTCATGGTAATCCCTCCTTCGATATTATAATATCATATAGTTGTGGGATTGTCAACTATGATACTTAGGGGTTAAACACCTAAGAATATGAAAAGGGAATTACGCCCGGGCATCGGGCGTAACTTCCTGAATCTCATAGAGTTCTTCCACTCCATCATGCTCATAGGAGAAGAACTCAACTCCGAAATCGTACTGATACTGAGCCAGTTTCCAACCTTTCCGGATAGTATCCAGAATCATGGTCTGAGCAGCTTTCCGATGTGAGGTATAAACCCCAATCAGCCTTCCGGCGAGGAACAGAACAAACATATTCTCCATAGCTTACACCTCTTTCGCATAGTAGGCAAGGTTCATGCCTGTTTCCGGGGAGCAGTTGTAGTAGAAGATGGCATTGCACAGCTTATCAAAGTCTGCATCGGGGTCATCGGCAGGCTTTGTAGTCCAGCTGGCAAGCATCCCATTGGGACGGACTTTGTTGGGGATAATCATGACTTCTTCGCCATTGTTGTACATCTTACGTGCGAGTGTCTTTGTAATCTTTACCATCTTGCTACCGCCTTTCTGTTCTCTCTTGGAACAATATCATTATATCATATTAGGATAGAATGTCAACCATTATAATTAGGTGTTTAACACCTAAATATGAAATGAAATTAAAGGCGCGTTTGCGCCTTTAGGTTAGCCGATAACCTTTTTCATATTTTTCACTCCCTTGCCATAACTTCTTCGTAGTCGATTCCGAGCCAGTCCTTACAGATGTCCTCGAAGTCGAACCACATCCAGTCATTGACTTCCGTGGTGCTCCAAGGTTCATCATCGCCAATAATTTCTTCCAGCTGTTCTTCCAGCGTATCCAGCTCTTCAGGGGTCAACTTGGCGGCGTTGGTTGCGGCCCCGCTCCAGAAGTGAAAATCTCTCAGTTTCTTTTCAATCGTCATTGTCATTGTATTATCCCTTTCCTTTCTTCGTCTTGGAAGGCTCTCTTTCCCTTCCACATGATTATAATATCACAAAGTGGTAAATAATACTTAGGTGTTAAACACCTAAATGAATAGGTTTCCTCAATCGAGGAAACCGGACAGTTTGTAAGTTACGATGGTGGG
>Ga0310694_10005792_pt1 | contig 11769 bp, 11 predicted proteins | sample 174DNAGHGhighgp2_FD_203884 | JGI IMG/M metagenome (GOLD analysis project Ga0310694, IMG submission 203884) | Sheep rumen microbial communities from Palmerston North, Manawatu-Wanganui, New Zealand - 1742 DNA GHGhigh gp2 (v2) (version 2) | ecosystem: Host-associated > Mammals > Digestive system...
CTCTCCAATAAACTAGGGCTCCGGCTCTTAATACTAATACTCTCTATACTCTCAAATTCAAAAAACAGTCATCTGGCATAACTGTCATTTGGCATCGTAAGAGGTGAAATTATAAATTAGGTGAAGATTTTGGAATAATTCCGTAGAATCTCGAATTATTTCGACCTGTAAGGTTGAAAAATGACAAAAATTCGTAGTTAAATAATCATAAAGTCGGTGCTTGCGTTTTCCGCATTCAATATCCGCCAAAACTGGCAAATTCCTTGCAATAGGCTGACATTCAGATGCTTGTGTACGTTCTTGTCGGCCGCAAGGCCGTTCCATCAAGAGGGGGTGTATAGGGGGGGTACACGACCCGGCCGCAACCCTGTTATTTGCCACAAATCGCTGAAACACAGACCCTTAAACAATGTTTGCTCGCTTGCATAGATGTCGATATTGAGCTAACTTTGTGTCATTAAAAACGCAAGTAGCACAATGGATAAGAAGAAAGAGCAGGCACCTGCTAATGGTGCAAAACTGGAATTGGTGGCACGAATCACGCTGCCCGATGGCAGAGTCGTTGAGAAGATTGTAGAGGCAGGCGGAGGCATCCCTTCCCCAGAGGAGTTTGACACATCAGACAAGGACAAGTTCCTTGCCACATATGACAGGTTTGAACGGAGTGTCATGAATGCCCGTGACCGATTGTCCAAGAGCATTGGTGAGACAATGTCAGACGAGCTAAAAAAAACGACGGTTCAGGAGGAGTAGTCCGTCTGCACAAGGTGGAAGGCGAACTGGCTGTCGTGGAATTCCCCTTCTGCGGTCGTCTGGCAGCATCGTTGAAGCCAAAGGAGCATCTGATGAGCATTTCCCTGACGGAAATCGTCACACAGCTCGCACTGCATGGGAGTTACCGCCACGCTTCCGACATTGCAAACAAGATATACCACAGGGACGGCAAGGACATCTTTATACCTGAGACCGTCAAGGCAAGGTGTATCCGGATGGGCAATGCCGCATCTTCCTGCTATATGTCCGAAGCCTGTGAGGTGCTGGAGAATCATGGGATAGACAGGGAAACGGGAATGATCGACGAATCTTCCCGCATTCCCGATTCTGCCAGGAAGCCGGACCTTCCAGATTCTGTCAGCGAGCAGCTGATAGCGGAAACGGTGAAGGCCGTCAACGAGGGGCGAGGTGAACGGGAGTGGATAGCGCATGTGGAGAAGGTCTCTGACACGGAGGCTTCCGCCAATGACTGTGTGTACGTCACGATTGACGACGTGGGAGTGAAGCACCAGAAGGAGGAGCGCAATCAAAATGGGCAGAAAGACGGCAAATACGTTCAGAACACCGTTGTGCATATGCAGTGCGGCGAGACACAGCAGACCCTGACAGCCATCGGCATGATAAACGCATTCCGCCTGCTCGTAGCATTCCTGCTTGCCAACAGGCTGACGGAAAACCGCCGGCTGATATTCCTCACCGATGGTGCAAGGGACATCAAGGAGAACATCGCCGCATTCTTCGGATTCCGCGACTATACCCTCGTTCTTGACTGGCTACACCTGAAGAAGAAATGCAAGGAGTATCTCAGCATGGCGATAAAGGGATGTGGAAAGGACAGGGACGAGCGCAGGGAGGACAAGGCACGGACCATCAGGGCACTACTGCGCATCCTCTGGGCAGGAAATGCCCAGGAGGCCGTCGACTATCTGAACACGCTCGACGCAAAGAACGTCAACAATCAGTACTGGATGAAACAGCTTACGGACTACATCGGCAGGAAGCAGGAGAACATTGCCTGCTATGCCTTCAGGTACAAACTTGGACTAAGAGTGTCGAGCAACAGGGTTGAAAAGCCAACGACCTGCTTGTGGCAAACAGACAAAAGCACAACGGAATGTCTTGGTCGGAGAAGGGAAGTGGGGCATTGGCGGTGATAACTGCTCTGCAAGTAAACAATAAACTATCTAGCTGGCTAAGAGGAGAAAAACAACTGCTGACAATGAATGAGGCTGCGTAAATTTTACTTTTTCAACCTTACAGGTCGAATTATTTCGTGCTGTGCGGTTGAAAACGGCATGTTTGTGAGTTAAACTTTGCTAATCAGCTTCCTTGGATTTCAGCCCGCCAACGCCCTCAAAAATGTAATAGCTTTTATTAAATGTCTGATTGTCAGATGCTTGTATGTGTTGCAGAAGTTGTTTCTGGCTTTCTGTAAGAAGGTGGGATATAGGGGGGTACACGAAACATCCTGCCAACTCTTATACGGCTTAAACTATTGGTTTTCAATAAGTTAAATATCCTTTATAGGGTATTGGTGTGTGCAGTGTCTTGACTATCTTTGTGCTGTACAAATTCAAAAACAGCAATGAACCAAGACAAACAGAACAACAATAAGAAGGAAATCAAGTGTAGTGCCAAGATGGAAATCATATACAGGATTACCAATGAGGACGGAACCATAGAAGAGCGTGTCGCCAACATTGATGTACCTGGTAAAGGCGACATGGATTTCAGTACCATAGAGAGCGTGAAGCGCTCTTTTGCCGCCTACGAAAAGGCGACGATTGAGGCGGGCAACAAGCTGCGGGAGGAGATTGCCAATGACCACATGAGGGATGCCTCAAAAAAAAGACCAGCAAGAAGGAATAACGGAGCGCCTGTGCGAGATAGAGAGTGAAACGGGACGGGTTGAGGTGTATCTGTACGGCGATGCATTTTCCTCACTCCGCCCCAAGGAGCGCATCTGGGACTGCTCGCTGTCCGAGAGAGTCCAGAAGCTCGCATCTGATGTCAGTTTTACAAAGGCAACGGCGTACATCAACGACTTCCTCCACCGGGACGAATCCAACTCCCTGCGGGTTAAGACGGTCGAGGAGTTTGTGGAGCGTATGGGACACAAGATACGCGAATCCTACAAGGCTGCCTCAGATGCATTCCTGTCGGAGGCAAACATTGACACTGGCGATGGTGTCGTAACCAAGGAATCTGCCATTGCCGTAGGGGCCAGGAATCCCAAGCTCCCTGAACTGGCAAGCAGCGAGCGAGTCCGTGAGATAGCCGACAGATACAATCAGGGACGCGACGGACGTGAGTCGATAGACGCGAATGACATCGCCATTCCCCTGGAGGAATCGGCAAACGATTGTGTGTACGTTTATATTGACGGCGTACTGGTAAAGCAGCAGAAGGAATGCCGGGCACAGGGTAGCAAGCGCAGCAGCAAGTTCCTTGAGAACACCGTGGCCTGCATCCAACATGGCGGCAGGACGTACAACATAACCGACACGGACATGAGGGAGGTGTTCCGAAGGATTATGACCGTCCTCGTCGCATGCAACCTCTTGGTGAACAAACGGCTGATATTCATTACCGACGGTGCGACCGACATCAAAGACCATATCCGGGAATTCTTCGGTTTCAGGCAACATACGCTTATACTCGACTGGTACCACCTGGAAAACAAGTGCTACCAGAAACTCTCATCGGCACTGAAATGCGGTAAGAAGGTGAAAGAGGAAAAGGAGCAAGTCACCAAGACGTTGCAGAGCATACTATGGGCTGGAAATGTGAAGGCAGCCTTGGATTTCATTGCCGCCATAGACCAGAAACTCATCAAGTCGCAGAAAGCTATCGAAGAACTTGCCGGCTATATCACACGAAAGCAGGAGAACATACCGTGTTATGCGCTGAGAAAAGGACTGGGACTTCATAACTCCAGCAATCCCGTGGAAAAGGAAAACGACATTTTGGTGGCGCAAAGACAGAAGGGAAGATGAATGGCGTGGTCGCGTGAGGGTAGTGCTGCACTGGCTGCTATTACTGTAGCAGGACAGAATAATGAGAGAATAAGCATCCTTGGCGGAATGAGTCCAAACTTTTACGCCTACTTTTCATAGGTTTTCAACCGCACAGTACGAAATTTATCACGCTGCACTTTCGTAAAAGATCAATGTCTTCATCGGATATTAATCAGCTTGTGAGTCTGCAAGGAGAGGTGCCAGTGGGGGTGCTGCAGAATATACGCCACACACTGGCTGGTAATGAGCCGATTGCGCTCATCGTCGCCGGTATCGCAGGGTTGCAGACACAGGTAGGCGTCAGATGATATGGCGCTATAGCACTCCGGATGGTGATTGCCGTCGAAGACCACCTTTATCTCGTCAATCTTCTTCAGCGCGAGCGGCGGCACATGCTCGGCAAACAGGTCTTTTGGCGACCAGGTAACCCAATCGACAGATACTGGAAGCGGGTGCGTCCCGTTGGTTTCTACTGCTACATAAAAACCAGCCAGATGCAGCGCCTCTACAAGGGCATCGTCCGCCAGCAAGGACGGTTCCCCGCCCGTCAGCACCACGAAGCCGCAATCGCGCCACTGGCTGATGGCATTGACGATGTCGGCGGCAGTCATCGGCCTATAGGCTTTGAAGTCGGTATCGCAGAAGGGGCAGTTCAAATTGCACCCGCTGAACCGTATGAACACGGCAGCACGCCCTGTGTGGCGGCCTTCGCCCTGGAGGGAATAGAAAATCTCGTTTACCAGATATATCACGTCAGACATTATTTGGAATTATTTGTTTGGTTGCAAAGGTAGCCATAATTTTGCGAATTAATACAAAAAAAAACAAAATTTATTCGGGAAATTGAAGAAAATGTTGTAACTTTGCAAATCAAAATGCGCATAAAAAGATGAATCATATCAGGAACTTCTGCATAATAGCCCATATTGACCACGGAAAGTCCACGCTTGCCGACCGTCTGCTGGAAGCCACCAACACGATACAGGTGACCGAAGGCCAGATGCTGGACGACATGGACCTGGAGCGTGAACGCGGTATCACCATCAAGAGTCACGCCATACAGATGGAGTACGTGCGGGGCGGCGAGAAGTATATACTGAACCTGATTGATACGCCGGGACACGTTGACTTCTCCTACGAGGTGAGCCGCTCGATTGCGGCCTGCGAGGGTGCGCTGCTGGTGGTGGATGCCACGCAGGGCGTGCAGGCACAGACCATCTCGAACCTCTACATGGCCATTGACCATAACCTGGAGATTATCCCCGTTATCAACAAGATTGACATGCCGAGTGCCATGCCCGACGAGGTGGAGGACGAGATTGTAGACCTGATAGGCTGCGACCCTCAGGATATTATCCGTGCCTCAGGCAAGACGGGCGAGGGCGTGGGCGAGATCCTGGATGCCATCGTCGACCGTGTGCCTCACCCCGAGGGCGACCCCCATGCGCCGCTGCAGGCCCTGATTTTCGACTCGGTGTTCAACTCCTTCCGTGGCATTATTGCCTACTTCAAGATTGTGAACGGCTCGGTGAAGAAGGGCGACCTGGTGAAGTTCTTCAACACTGGCATGGAGTATGATGCTGACGAGATTGGCGTGCTGAAGATGGACATGATACCGCGCCAGGAACTGCAAACGGGTGACGTGGGCTATATTATAAGCGGTATAAAGAACTCGCGCGAGGTGAAGGTGGGCGACACCATCACTCATGTCAGCAACCCCTGCACGAAGGCCATCGAGGGTTTCCAGGAGGTGAAGCCCATGGTGTTTGCCGGTGTCTACCCCATAGACCCTACGGAGTATGAGAACCTGCGCGCCTCGCTTGAGAAGCTGCAGCTGAACGATGCCTCGCTGACCTTTACGCCGGAGTCGTCGGTGGCACTGGGCTTCGGTTTCCGCTGCGGATTCCTGGGGCTGCTGCACATGGAGATTATCCAGGAGCGACTGGACCGTGAGTTTGACATGGATGTCATCACGACGGTGCCTAACGTGAGCTATATGTGCTACACGAAGCAGGGCGAGGAGAAGGAGGTACACAACCCCTCAGGACTGCCCGACCAGACGCTCATCGACCACATTGAGGAGCCCTACATCAGGGCCTCTATCATTACGGCGGCCGACTACATCGGTCCCATCATGACGCTCTGTTTAGACAAGCGCGGCGAACTGATAGACCAGCAGTATGTGAGCGGCAACCGCGTGGAGCTGCACTTCATGCTGCCGCTGGGCGAGATAGTGATTGACTTCTACGACAAGCTGAAGTCGATATCGAAGGGGTATGCGTCGTTCGACTATCACATAGACTCCTTCCGGCCATCGAAACTGGTGAAGCTCGACATCCTGCTGAACGGTGAGCCCGTGGACGCCCTGTCGACGCTGACACACCAGGACAACGCCGTGAGCTTTGGCCGCCGCATGTGCGAGAAGCTGAAGGAGCTGATACCGCGCCAGCAGTTTGACATTGCCATCCAGGCAGCCATCGGTGCCAAGATCATTGCTCGCGAGACGGTGAAGCAGGTGCGCAAGGACGTGACGGCGAAGTGCTACGGCGGCGATGTCAGCCGTAAGCGCAAGCTGCTGGAGAAGCAGAAGCGCGGTAAGAAACGCATGAAGCAGATTGGCAATGTGGAGGTGCCGCAGAAAGCCTTCCTCGCCGTGCTGAAACTTGATTAGAAGATTGAAAATTGAAAATCGAAAATCGTAAATCGTAAATAAATATAGCCTATGCCAACCATTAGCGTTGCCCCGAGAGATGTTGCCCGCGAACTGGCCCGCCGGTACAGTACGATGACTCACGACGAGCTGGACATGCTGGAGAGCATTCTGGTGGCCAAGAAGTATGCCAAGAACGAGAAAGTCCTTATCGAGGGTGAGGTCTGTGAGAATATTTACTGGATAGTAAAGGGACTGCTGCGTCAGTTCTACTATAAGAACGGCAAGGAGCTGACCGAATACATGGCCACGGAGAACTCTATCGTGATGTGTATTGAGAGTCTGTTCAAGGAGCAGCCTACAAAGCTACAGATAGTGGCTCTGGAACCCACTTACGTCTACTGCCTGCCTAAAGCCAAGTTGGAGGCGGTGGCCATGAAGAGTGTGAACATCCAGATACTATACCGCAAGATACTGGAGGAGAGCCTGATACTGAGTCAGGTGCGTGCCGACATGTTGCGCTTTGAGCCGGCCATTGACCGCTACCAGAAACTGGTAAAGCGGGCGCCGCAACTGGTGCTGCGGGCTCCGCTTGTGTATATTGCGTCTTACCTGCAGATGACGCCCGAGACGCTGTCGCGTGTGCGGACGCAGACGCTGATGGAGGACAAATAAAACAAAAACCCCTCCTGCTCAGGAGGGGAATTTTAGTTCTAAGACTGCATTTGCCTGAGAGCAGCGATGAGTTCGTTGTTCTCATTTTTTGTGCCTATGGTGATGCGCAGGCAGTTCAGACAGAGCTGTACGCGCGTGCGGTTGCGCACGATGATGCCGCGGTCGACGAGATAGTCGTAGGTCTTCTGCGCATCGTCCATCTTTGCCAGGAAGAAGTTAGCCTCTGTGGGGTACACCTTCTGGCAGAATGGCAACAGGCGGAAAGCATCGATCATGCGACTGCGCTCCAGGTTGAGCATGCGCACCCACTTGTCTACCTGGAAGGGGTCTTTGAGTGCCTCCAAGGCCTGCTGCTGTGTCAGCAGGTTGACGTTGTAGGGGTATTTCACCTTGTTGAACAGTCCGATAATCTCTTCCGACGCAAAGGCCATGCCCAGACGGATGGCGGCGCAGCCCCAGGCCTTCGACAGGGTGTTGAGCACGATGAGGTTAGGATATTTCTGCAGTTCGCTGCGCAGTGTCGGCTGGTTAGAGAAGTCGCTATAGGCCTCGTCGACGATGACGATGCCGCTGAAGTTGCTGATGGTGCGTACAATCTCCTGGTGTGAAAGGCAGTTGCCGGTGGGGTTGTTGGGCGAACATATCCAGATGAGCTTCGTGTGGTCGTCGCAGGCGGCAAGCAGGCGGTCGGCCGTTATCTGGAAGTCGTCGTCGAGCAGCACGGGGCGGTACTCTACGTCGTTGATGTCGGCACACACCTTATACATACCGTAGGTAGGCTCAATGGCCACGACGTTGTCAATGCCGGGGCGGCAGAAGCAGCGGTAGGGCAGGTCGATGGCCTCGTCGCTGCCGTTGCCCAGGAAGATGTTTGCCACGCTGACCTCCTTCACCCGCGCTATGGCCTCCTTCAGTTGTAGCTGAAGGGGGTCGGGGTAGCGGTTGTAGGGGGTATTGTAGGGATTCTCGTTGGCATCGAGAAACACGCGTGCCTCGCGTCCGGCATATTCGTTGCGGGCGCTGCTGTATGGTGCCAGCGACCAGATGTTGGGCCGTGTCAGTTCTTCAAGTGGTTTCATCATTTCTTCAAGCTGTTAATTCTTACCGTCATCGCGTTCTTGTGAGCATCCAGCTGTTCGGCCTCAGCCATGAGTTCCACGGCATGGCCTATGCTGGCTATGCCCTCAGCCGTGAGGTGCTGGAAGGTCACCTTGCGGCAGTAGCTGTCAAGATTGACGCCGCTATAGGTGGTGGCATAGCCGTGAGTGGGCAGGGTGTGGTTGGTGCCGCTGGCATAGTCGCCGGCACTCTCGCAGGCATAGCGCCCCAGGAAGACGCTGCCGGCGTTGACGACGCGCTCAGCCAGTTGCTCGTAGTCCTCTGTCTGGATGACCAGATGCTCAGGCGCGTAGGCATTGGAGAGGTCGATGGCCTCGCGCTTGTCGCGCACCAGCACGATGCGGCTGTTCTCCAAGGCCCGCTGGGCAATCTCCTTACGGGGCAGGCGCTCCAGTTGGCGGTCTACCTGCTGCAGCACCTCGTCGATGATCTTGTGCGACGTGGTGATGAGCAGCACCTGTGAGTCGATGCCATGCTCGGCCTGCGACAACAGGTCGGCAGCCACAAACTCAGGATTAGACAGTTCGTCGGCAATGACGCATACCTCTGACGGTCCTGCGGGCATGTCGATGGCCACGTCGCCCAGGCTCACCTGCTGCTTGGCGGCCATCACATACTGGTTGCCGGGGCCGAAGATCTTGTAGACCTTAGGTACTGTCTCTGTGCCGTAGGCCATGGCGCCTATGGCCTGCACGCCTCCGGCCTTGAACACCCTGCTGACGCCGGCGATGCCTGCTGCCACGAGGATGGCGGGGTTGACGCGTCCCTGACGGTCGGGCGGTGTGCAGAGCACAATCTCCCTGCACCCGGCAATCTTGGCGGGTGTGGCCAGCATGAGGACGGTAGAGAACAAGGGGGCCGTACCACCGGGGATGTAGAGACCCACCTTCTCGATGGGTATGCTCTTCTGCCAGCAGGTAACGCCGGGCTGTGTCTCCACCTTCTTCGAGCGGAAACGCTGCGACTCATGGAACTTGCGGATGTTGTCGTGGGCCAGTTCGATGGCCTGGCGCAGTTCGGGACTTACCAGCCGCTCGGCCTCGGCCTTCTCCTCGTCGCTGACGGCGAGTGTGTCGAGGTCAATGTGGTCGAACTTCAGTTCGTAGCCTTTCACGGCCTCGTCGCCCCGTGCTTTCACGTCGGCCAGTACGTCGGCCACCGTCTGGTTCAACTGTGTGGTGTCCAGGTGTGGACGTCCTACTATCTGTGCCCACTCCTCGCGGGCTGGGTATTTCAGGATGTTCATGGTTAGGTGTTAGAGAATCATCTTTTCAATAGGTGTAACCAGAATGCCCTGGGCACCCATCTCCTTCAGTTTGCCTATGATTTCCCAGAAGCGCTTCTGGTCGAGCACGGTGTGTACGGAGCACCACTCTTCGTCGGCAAGGGGTATGATGGTGGGACTCTTCAGGCCGGGCAGCACGTTGATGATTTCTTCAAGGCGGGCCTTGGGGGCGTTCATGCGTACATATTTCTTGTCTTCGGCATCCTTCACGGCCTTGAAGCGGAAGAGCATCTCTTCGAGAATGGCGCGCTTCTCCTGGCTCATGCCTTTGTTGCCGATAAGCAGGGCCTCGCTCTGCATCACCACCTCCACCTCGCGCAGGTTGTTGCTCACCAGCGTGGAGCCGCTGCTGACGATGTCGAAGATGCCGTCGGCCAGGCCTATGCCCGGACTTATTTCCACGGAACCCGTGATGACGTGTATCTCGGCGCTGATGCCATGCTGCTGCATGAACTGGCGGAGAATGGCGGGGTAGGAGGTGGCAATCTTCTTGCCGTTGAACCACTCTACACCCGTATATTTGATTTCCTTGGGGATGGCCAGCGACAGGCGGCACTTGGAGAAGCCCAGACGAGAGATGACGTCGGCATCCTCGCCCCGTTCCACAAATTCGTTCTCGCCTACCACGCCGATGTCGGCCACGCCCGAGGCTACGCTCTGGGGGATGTCGTCGTCGCGCAGATAGAGCACTTCAAGGGGGAAGTTGCTGGATTGTACAAGTAGTGTGCGCTTCGATGCGCTCACCTTGATGTCTGCCTCGCTGAGCAGGTTCATGGTGTCGTCAAACAGCCGACCTTTTGACTGTACTGCAATTCTTAACATACTTAAAATACTAATTATCTCTAAAAAAGTGGTGCAAAATTACAGAAAATATTTCGATTGTGCAATTAAATGGTTAATTTTGCGCCCAAAACTTGCAGAAATTGAAGATAAAAGGTATATATATTCTGTTTTTGGCCTTTCTTCTGGCCTCCTGCGCCGACCGTAAGTCGCAGGAGCCGGTGGTGACACCCTGGGGCGAGGTGGGCGACAGTATTGACACCGGTGCCGGTTTCGACCTCGACGAGATACAGACCAGCGGCGAGATGATACTGCTGACGCTCAGCGGCCCCGAGTTCTACTATGACTACCACGGTCGCTCCTTGGGCACGCAGTATCTGCTGGCCGAGAAGTTTGCCGCCAGCCTGGGTGTCAGACTTCGCGTCGAGGTGTGCCGCGACTCTGCCGAGATGGCCGACCGTCTGCAGGCCGGCGAGGCCGACATCATGGCATCCACGGAGGTAGGCCGTCTGGTGGCCAGTCCTGACAAGGAGGAACTGGTACAGGAGCTGCAGCAATGGTACAGGCCGTCGCTGCTGGAGGAGGTACGCCAGCAGGAGGCCTACCTGATGAGCAGCCGTAGCGTGAAGCGCCGCATCTTCTCGCCGATGCTCGACCGCAAGGGGGGCATCATCTCACGCTACGACGGACTGTTCCAGCAGTACAGCCGTACCATCCGCTGGGACTGGCGGCTCATGGCAGCCCAGTGCTATCAGGAATCGACCTTTGATCCTCAGGCTACCTCATGGGCCGGTGCTATTGGCCTGATGCAGATTATGCCGCAGACGGCCGACCACCTTGGGCTGCCCCGCGACCAGATGACCAATCCCGAGCAGAACATTGCCGCGGCAGCCCGCTACTTAGGCGAGCTGGAGCATACTTTCAGCGACATCAGCGACCGCCGCGAGCGCACCCGTTTTGTGCTGGCTGCCTACAACGGCGGTGCCCATCACGTGCGCGATGCCATGGCTCTCTGTCAGCGCGACGGCCACAATGCCCACCAGTGGCATGCCGTTGCCGGCTATGTGCTGAAGTTGGCTGAGGCCAGCTACTACAACGACCCGATAGTGAAGCACGGCTATATGCGTGGCTCTGAGACCGTTGACTACGTACAGAAGATCATGGAGCGATGGGAGGCCTATCGCGGCGTCAAGACTCCTCACCACGGCTTCACGCAGGAACCGCGCAAAGCCCGTCGTGAGCAAAACAAGTATAAACTGTAGCAGCAGGTAACTGCTCAGTCATGCCACAAAAAACACCAAAAGCGGAGATATAAGGACAAAAATCTTCAAAAATTTAACCTGCATTGCAGTTGCATAAAAAACCACTGTTAAACTTTGTTATAGAAACTGAGTGTTTTGGGCGTTTCAATTGTATGCAGCCTCATTTTTTAGCAAAAAAAGCCTAAATCGAAGCCCTTTGCTCGGAAA